>Ga0172375_10000018_pt1 | contig 227500 bp, 226 predicted proteins | sample LakKiv1m_FD_114537 | JGI IMG/M metagenome (GOLD analysis project Ga0172375, IMG submission 114537) | Freshwater microbial communities from Kabuno Bay, South-Kivu, Congo - kab_092012_11.1m | ecosystem: Environmental > Aquatic > Freshwater > Lake | place: Democratic Republic of the Congo... | reverse complement strand
TCCGACCGGGGGCACCATCGACGCAAGAAGCAAGCTGGCCAGCATTTTGTGTCGGTCGATGTATGTTCTTTCGGAACGTTTCTCGACCAACGTTTGGGCCGTTCTCGACCAACGTCCGACAAACCTGGCAAGAGAGCCTTCGACAAGCTGTCCCTTGTGAACCGGACGCTTCGCCAAGGCTGCTCCCGCTTGGTCGGCCGTCGGCTTCGTATGGCGATCGAGCACCGCATTGATGCTGTCGATCGTATGCCCAGCGATTGCGCGCAAGCGCACGATCGTTGGCTTGCTTCTACGCGCAGGTGGGGCAGGATAGCGCATGGCCAACGTCGTCCGGCCGGGCTGGGGAGGGACAAGCACCAAGCTCTGGCAATGGGCAAGGAAATCCGCCGAGCCGTTCGGCGACCTGTGCTGCGCCTTGCTGTTCGAGCGCTCGCTCGTCGAGGCGTCGCCCCTCGTCGCGAACGCGGCTGGCGCCTCGATCCGGCTCGCCGCCGAGGACGATCTCGACATGATCTGCGGCCTCTATGCCGGCGATGCCTGGCTGTGGCTGGATGGTCGCGAGGCCTATAGGGACCGGTTGCGCCGCGGGGAGCGCTGCTATCTCGCCTTCGTGGATGGCGCGATCGCCCATGTGAACTGGACCTGCTTCAGTTGGGGTGACGCGCTGCCGGGCCGGCCGCTCCGGCTGAAGCCGGGCGAGGTCTACACCACCGACGCCTTCACGCCGGCGGCCTTTCGCGGCAAGGGCATACACGCCCTGGTGCTGGCGCGCATGCTCGCCGACGCACGATCGGGCGGCGCCCGGCACGCCTATACGCTCGGCCAGCTCGACCGGCGCGATGCGCACAAGGGCCTGCTGATGCTGCGCTGGCAGGAGATTGGCCGCGTGGTCTATTTCCAGAGGCACGGCAGATCCGACGCCACCTTCCTGTGGCGTCAGGGCAATACCGCGCCGCTGTTCGAGCGCGGCTCCTAGGCTGGGCGCGGTCGATCTTTCCCCGATGCGCCCGCGTGCGCGCGCAAACCTGGCTCAAGTATATACTGGCAGGCGGGAAGGGAAGGCATCGACGGAGATATGACGAGAGCGGCAACTGCAAAGAACTATCCTTTGCGGGAAGAGACGGCGCCCACGCTCGACCGGAACGGACCGCAACGCGTTCCATTCGATCGTCTCGACGAGTCCTGGACGGAACAGCCGGCGATCTCGCTCTTCGGCCGGATTGCCGCGCGCTATCCGCAGCGAACCGCCTGCCAGGATGCAGATGGTGCCCTGAGCTTCGCCGAGATCTGGGCGGGAGCATGCCGACTGGCCGCGACCATCGACCGATCGGTCGCCCGCGATGGTGCCGTCGGAATCCTGCTGCCCAACCAGGCAAGCTATCCGGTTGCCGTCCTCGCCTGTCTTGGTGCTGCGCGTCCAGCGGTGCTGATCGACCGCCACTACCCCCAGGACCGGGTCGCGGCGATTGTTCGCGACGCGGGTTGCGTCGCGATGGTGATGAGCGCCGCCGACATCGCCGGCGGCTACCTGCTTCCGGCCGGCGTGCGGCCGCTCGCCCTCGAGGAGTCGCTGTCGGGTGACGTCCCGGCGGGCATGCCGGCGGAGCCTCCACCACCGGACGCGCCGAGCTTCATCGTCTACACCTCCGGCAGCACCGGCCGGCCCAAGGGCGTCGTGCTGAGTCAACGTTCGGTGCTGCATCGTGCGACCGAGCTGGTCAATGCGGTCCATTTGAATCCCGACGACAAGGTGCTGTCGTTGGCGTCGCCCGGCACGATCGGCGGATTGCAGCAGATCTTCGAAGTCATGCTGTCGGGCGCCAGCCTGATCAAGCTCGACCTGCAACGATTGGGGCTTGGACAGGTCGTTCGCGCCATCGCCGAACGGCGGATCAGCATGATGTTCTCCACGCCCGCGGTGTGGCGGAGCGTCAGCCGTCTGCCCGGGGCGAAGGAGATGCTGGCGAGCCTGCGCTGCATTCAGTCCTCGGGCGACACGCTGCTCCGGGTGGACTACGAACTCATCCGGTCGGTGCTCGCGCACGATTGCTGTGTGCTTTCGGTCTACGGCGCGACCGAGGTCCCGGCGCTGCTCCAGTGGTTCGCCGAGTCGCCGCCGGTCGACGAGGTGCGGGTGCCAGCCGGCTGGCCGCTGCCGGGCATCGAGTTGGCGGTGCTCGACGAACGGGACCGCCCGGTGGCCGACGGCGAACCCGGGGAACTGGTGATCCGCAGCCGCTTCACGTCGCTGGGGCTTTGGCAGAACGGCAAGGTGCTGCCGGGCGCCTTGCAGCAGGACGCCGAAGACCGCGACCGCAAGATCTACCGAACGGGCGATCTGGTCAGGCGACGGGCCGACGGTCTGTACGTGGTGCTCGGCCGCCGCGACCGGCAGGTCAAGGTGCTCGGCAACCGGGTGGAACTCGCGGAGATCGAGACCGCGCTACGCCAGGTGCCGGCCGTGCTCGACGCCGCAGTGGTGGCGCGGCGCGGCGAGGGTGACCCGATGGTGCTGGGCTTCTTCGTGCCGAGGCAATCCGGCGATCCGCTGGCGCTCTGGAAGGTGCGCCGCCATCTCGAAGCGACATTGCCCGCCTACATGCGGCCACGGCAATTGCTGGCGGTCGACAGCCTGCCGCTGCTTCCCGGGCGCAAGATCGACGAGGAATCCCTCCTGGCCCTGGTGCGCCCGCCGTCCGGCCAGGCCGCGGCCCCCGCAATGGAAGCGGGTGATCGCGCTGCGAGCCGGCAGTCGCTATCGATCGTGGGCAAGGCCTGGCGTGGCACGCTCGGCAGGCCGGTACCGGGAAGGGATGTCTCATTCGAGGCAGCGGGCGGCGATTCCCTGCAGCTCCTGCAGCTGGTCTTCGAGCTTGAACGTCTGGCCGGACGGCCGCTGCCCATGGAGCGCTTTCACGCGGGCCTGAGTTCGACCGAATTCGCTGTCCGGCTCGACCACTGTCTGGACGAGAGGGCGTTGGTGCTGGCGGACGACGAGCCGGCGGTCTTCCTGTTTCCGCCGGCCGGCGGCGGCGATGCCTACCTCTCGGCCTTCCGCGCAGCCTGCATCGCGCGGACGACGGTGCGGCAGGTCCGCTATCCCGACCTGCGTGCCCTCGCGTTGCCCGGAATGTCGCTGCAGCGCATCGCCGCCGCCACCGTGCGCCAGATCGATGTCCTGAAGCCCGGAGGCCGTCTCACCTTGGCAGGCTATTCCGACGGTGGCGATGTTGCCTGCGAAGCGGCCCGCCAGCTGCAGGCGATGGGGCGTGACGTTGCGCGTCTGTTGATTCTCGATACCGATGCGAGCGGCTTGTCGTATCCACCGGAACCTGAAGACGCGCACCGGAAGCGGCCGCGTCTCCGCCGGTACTTGCGTCTTCCGACGCGCGACGACCATCGCCGGCTGGTGGAGATGTTCGTGCCGAGCCGGTTCCTGCCGACGGCGCGCGGCCGGGCCCTGCTGAGGTCCGTGCTGGCGCTCCGCTTCCCATTGCCGGCCGGCATTGCCTTCATCGCCGCCCACAAGGCGTACGACGTATTGTTCAACGACCATCATCATCGCTGGTCCACCAGCCTCGACATGGCTCCGCTGGAAGTGCCGATCATCCTCTTTCGCTCCGATGAGCGCCGCCCGGGCGCTCCCGAAGACCTCGGTTGGCGCCGGCGAACGCGCGAACTGTCCATCATTCCAGTGCCGGGCAACCATTCTACAATGCTGGAGGGTGCCGCCGGCGAGGCCATCGCGGAGGCGTTTGCCCAATGGGCCCGGCACGAAGCGAGTTCTGCGGTTCCGTAGCTTCTGGAGCATGGAACGCGGTGCCTAGAGTCATTCCGATCCGACTGGAATCAGTCGGATCGGAATGACCGATGAACGAAGCATCGCGAACATCGTGTTTCCGTTCAGATGGAACCGCGCGCGCGGTTCCATCTGAGCCGAAAACACTCTGGGCGATTGCGCATTCGGCTGTGAGCGTGACGCGCGGCTGCTGGCAAAGTGCCTGCAACGCCTCACCCGGAAACGCACATTGGAGAACCCGCTTTCCAAGTGAGGAACCGGCGTGGATCAATCTGAAACGTGCGACACGAGGGCCTGGAAAACCCGGGAAATCGGTGCGTCACTCGCGTGTCGCACTGTGCACTGGAGCACTGAGTTCTGTGCTGGTCGATAGTCCGACCGGGGGCACCACTTGCCTGGGCTCGATCGTCGGCTGCAGGACCCCTGAGTGGGTTCAGGGAAAGAGCACCGGAGCGTATTCTGCAGGCGGCGCTGGAAGAGGTCGCAGCAATCGAAACTCGACCGACGAAAGGTGCGCCGTGCTTTGCCATGCCGAGCGGAGCGACTTGGCGCGCTCGATGCTCGCCACTTCGATGGCGATCACCTCGCCCGGCAATTCGCCCGGCCGCCGTTGCTCGCTGGCCACGAACCTGAGAGCGGCTTCCGCCCGCGAGGCCAGCAGCGTCACCTGGCCCAGTATCCAGGAACGTGCGTCCCCGCTTCCGGGAGGAAGCTCGCAGAGCAGGAGCGCCGCCATGCGGGTCAGCCGTTGCGGAAGGCGTAGCCGTAGCCGTTGAGTGCCGGCGCCCCGCCGAGATGGGCGTAGAGCACCCTCGACCCTTTGGGAAAGAAGCCCTTCTTCACGAGGTCGATGGTGCCTTGCATGGATTTGCCCTCGTAGACCGGGTCGGTGATCATGCCTTCCAGCCGGGCGGTCAGGCGGATCGCTTCCTTGGTCTCCGCCGAGGGCACGCCATAGGCCGGATAGGCGTAGTCCTCGAGCAGGACGACATCTTCGTCGGCGATCTTCTTGCCGAGCTTCACGAGGGCCGCTGTGTCGCGCGCGATCTGCAGGACCTGTGCCTTGGTCTGTGCCGGCGTGCCCGAGGCATCGATGCCGATCACCTTGCGCTGACGGCCGTCCCTGGCGAAGCCCACCACCATGCCGGCATGCGTCGAGCCGGTGACGGTGCAGACCACGATGTAGTCGAAGGAGAAGCCCAGTTCCTTCTCCTGCCCGCGCACTTCCTCGGCGAAGCCGACATAGCCCAGGCCGCCGAACTTGTGCACGGAGGCGCCGGCCGGGATGGCGTAGGGCTTGCCGCCCTTGGCCTTCACATCGTCGATCGCCTCCTGCCAGCTCTTGCGGATGCCGATGTCGAAGCCGTCATCGACCAGCCGCACATCGGCCCCCATGATGCGGCTCAGCTGGATGTTGCCGACGCGATCGTAGATCGCATCCTCGTGCGGCACCCAGCTCTCCTGCACCAGTCGGCACTTCATGCCGATCTTGGCCGCAACGGCCGCCACCATGCGGGTGTGATTGGATTGCACGCCGCCGATGGAGACCAGTGTGTCGGCGTTCGAGGCGAGCGCGTCGGGAATGATGTATTCGAGCTTGCGCAGCTTGTTGCCGCCGAAAGCGAGGCCCGAGTTGCAATCCTCGCGCTTGGCGTAGAGCTCGACGTCGCCGCCGAGATGGGCGGACAGGCGCTCGAGCTTCTCGATGGGCGTGGGACCGAAGGTGAGGGGATAGCGCGGAAAGTCCTTGAGCATGGCGGATTGGTAGCAAATCGGCCGCCGAAGGTGCTCTCTAAGGTGGCAACGGTTTTGCCGACGGATTCCATAGTTGGACGACGGCTTTGAAAGAACATCCGGCAGGAGTTATATTTACGGAAGAATCTTCCAGGAGGCAGCGATCGATCGCATCGATCTCAAGATGCTGCGGCTGCTTCAGGCCAATGCCCGCTTGAGCAATGCCGAGCTCGCCAAGAAAGCCGGTGTCAGTGCGGCGACCTGCCACCGCCGCACGCAGCGGCTGTTCGACGAAGGCCTGATCGCGGCGGCGCGCGCCATGGTCGATCCGCACAAGGTCGATCGCGGCACGCTTGTCATGGTGGGCGTGGTGCTGGATCGGTCCACACCCGAGAGCTTCGCCCAGTTCGAGAAGGCCATCGCCAGGCTGAAATTCGTGCTCGATTGCCACCTGGTGGCGGGCGACTTCGACTATTTCCTGAAGATCCGGGTCGGCGACATGGCCGCTTTCAATCGTCTTCACGGCGAGCAGTTGATTGCGCTGCCCGGTGTTCGCCAGACGCGCACGTTCTTCGTGATGAAGGAAGTTGTCGACAATGCGCCGTTGGACTTCTGACGCCGGGCAGTGTTCGACTTCCTGTTTGCCGCCAGAGTGTGAAGGGCGTGGCGTGTCGTGCTCCGCCCCCGGACGCTGGCTTGCCAGCAGTGCTTGCAGAATCTTTTTTTGAGGGGCCTTTACAGGTTCAGCAGGAAATGATAGGGTGTTTCCGCTAGCATGGACACAAGCAGGCCCGGCCTCCCGCGAGGACCGGGCTTCGTCATGCCGGGGCAGGTCCTGACCTGCCGTTCCCGACCATAGAGGCCGCCGCGCTCAAATCGGCTGTACGGCGCGGCACACAATGAGGGACATCCAAGCTCCCCAAGGCGCCCACTCTTCCTCAGTCAGGCCGACCGCTCGGCCGGGCTTCGCCCGGCCCGCAGGCAACGTCCTGCATTCAACGACCAGGCTCGCATCAGAGAAGACCGTCGAACGAGTCCATCGAGCGTACACGCGCCTCGGGGCGCGAATTGCGACAACTGCGACAAGCTACAAAACGGTACGTCCGGGTGTCGCACGGCCGGCCGGAGACAAAGTAGACAAATAAATCGTTTCAGGAGTCTCCCGCGACGCCGCCGAAAGCGCCACGGGCGGGACTTTTCGCCGCTTCGGGAGCGGGAGCCGGGGCGGCCGGATTGTCTCCGGGCGTAACGCTTCGCCGTCGAGGAGACGGCGGGAGCAGCGGCACGGCTCTGCGAATCGGGGCTGTGCCGCTGCCGGCCTCGGCCGGGCGTCAGGTCGGACGCACGCCGAGATGATGGTCGGGGCCCGGGTGGAGCAGGGCGGCCAGGACCTCGTCCTTGCCCAAACTGGTGAGGACCGGTCCGCGCGGGCCGGCCTTCAGGGCGCCGAGCACTTCCAGGCGCGTGAAGTCCTCGGGCGCGATCGGCGTGGCGGGATCGTCGTGGAGCGCCGTCAGGATTCGCAGGTCTTCGGGACTGAGCATTGCGGACCTCCGGGAGCGGACGCGGCATCATACGCCGTTCGAGGCCGGAATGCGTGACCAAACGGTGCGGTACGGCACGCTGCCGCCTGCTGGCGTCCCTCGCCAAGAGCCGTCATGCTCGGCCGCGATCAGGGAGTTGCGGATGGCGTCGGTCGTATTGTCACCCGGTTCGGTGCCGCTGGCGGCGTGGCGCGACATCTACCGCGGCGCCTCGGTCGCCCTCGATCCTGCCGCCTTTGCCGAGGTCTCGAAATCGGCCCGCACGATCTCCGCGGTCCTCGCCAAGGGCGAGCCCGTCTACGGCGTCAACACGGGCTTCGGGAAGCTCGCCAGCGTCCGCATCGAGACCGCCGACCTCGAGAAGCTGCAGCGCAACATCGTGCTGTCCCATGCCGCGGGCGCCGGCGCGCCGATGCCGGTGTCCGTCGCCCGCCTCATGATGGCGCTGAAGCTGGCAAGCCTCGCCCAGGGCGCGTCGGGCGTGCGCGGCGCCACGGTGCGCCTGCTGGAGGCCATGCTGGCGCGCGGCGTGACGCCGGTCGTGCCCTGCCAGGGTTCGGTCGGCGCGTCGGGCGACCTCGCGCCGCTCGCCCACATGGGCGCCGCCCTGATCGGCATCGGCTCCGTCTTCGTGGACGGCAGGGTCGTGCCGGCGGACCGCGCGCTCGCCGATCTCGGGCTGAAGCCGCTGCAGCTCGGACCGAAGGAGGGGCTGGCGCTGCTGAACGGCACGCAGTTCTCGACGGCCTATGCGCTGGCCGGCCTGTTCGAGGCCGAGAACCTGTTTGGTGCCGCACTGGTGACGGGCGCGCTGTCGACCGATGCCGCGCGCGGCTCCGACGCGCCGTTCGATCCGCGCATCCATCGCCTGCGCCGCCACCAGGGCCAGATCGACGCGGCCGAGGCGTTGCGCCGCCTGATGGCGGGATCGGCGATCCGCGCCTCGCATCTCGTCGGCGACGAGCGGGTGCAGGACCCGTACTGCCTGCGCTGCCAGCCGCAGGTCATGGGGGCGGCGCTCGACATCCTCCACCAGGCGGCGGCGACGCTCGAGTCCGAGGCCAATGCCGTCACCGACAATCCGCTGGTCTTCGCCGACACGGGCGAAGTGCTGTCGGGTGGCAACTTCCACGCCGAGCCGGTGGCCTTCGCCGCCGACATCGTCGCGCTCGCGATCTGCGAGATCGGCTCGCTGGCGGAGCGCCGCATCGCCATGCTGGTCGATGCCGCCCTTTCGGGACTGCCGGCCTTCCTGACGCCGCGGCCCGGCCTCAACTCGGGCTTCATGATCCCGCAGGTGACGGCCGCCGCGCTCACCTCGGAGAACAAGCAGCGCGCCCATCCGGCCAGCGTCGATTCGATCCCCACTTCGGCCAACCAGGAGGATCACGTCTCGATGGCCGCGCACGGCGCGCGCCGCCTGCTCGAGATGGCGGCCAATGCCTGCACGATCGTCGGCATCGAGCTGCTGGCCGCCGCGCAAGGCTGCGACTTCCACCGGCCGCTCGCCTCCAGCACGCCGCTGGAGGCGGTGCGCGCGCTGCTGCGCCGCGACGTGCCGCACCTCGAGGACGACCGCCATTTCCATCCCGACATCGAGAAGGCCGCCGCGCTGGTGGCGAGCGGCGCCGTCGTCGCTGCCGTGGGCGGCGACCATCTGCCCACGCTGGACCGGAGGCTGCCGGCATGACCCGCATGGACAACGCCCGCATCGTCCGCGCCCCGCGCGGCAGCGAGATCTCGGCCCGGAGCTGGCTCACCGAAGCGCCGCTGCGCATGCTGATGAACAACCTCGATCCCGACGTCGCCGAGAAGCCCGGCGAGCTGGTGGTCTATGGCGGCATCGGCCGGGCGGCGCGCGACTGGCGGTGCTTCGACCTCATCGTCGATGCGCTGCGCAGGCTCGGGCCCGAGGAGACGCTGCTGGTGCAGTCGGGCAAGCCGGTCGGCATTTTCCGCACCCACGCCGATGCGCCGCGCGTGCTGATCGCCAACTCCAACCTGGTGCCGCGCTGGGCCACCTGGGAGCATTTCAACGAGCTCGATCGCAAGGGCCTCATGATGTACGGCCAGATGACGGCCGGCTCGTGGATCTACATCGGCAGCCAGGGCATCGTGCAGGGCACCTACGAGACCTTCGTCGAGATGGGGCGCCAGCACTATGGCGGCAACCTCGCGGGGCGCTGGATCCTGACGGCGGGGCTGGGCGGCATGGGCGGCGCGCAGCCGCTGGCGGCGACCATGGCCGGCGCCTCGTTGCTCGCCGTCGAATGCCGTCCCAGCAGCATCGAGTTCCGACTGCGCACCGGCTATCTCGACGTGCAGGCCAAGGACCTCGACGACGCGCTCGCCATCATCGGCCGAGCGACTACGGAGAAGAAGCCAGTGTCGGTCGGCCTACTGGGGAATGCGGCGGACGTGCTGCCCGAACTGCTGCGCCGTGGGGTGCGTCCCGACTGCCTGACCGACCAGACCTCGGCGCACGACCCGGTCAACGGCTACCTGCCCAGGGGCTGGACGCTTGCCGACTGGGAGGCGCGGCGGGCCAGCGATCCGGCCGGTGTCGCCAAGGCGGCGAAGCAGTCGATGGCGGGCCACGTGCGCGCCATGCTCGAGTTCCACAAGCAGGGCGTGCCCACGGTCGACTACGGCAACAACATCCGGCAGATGGCGCTGGAGGAGGGCGTGGCCGACGCTTTCAGCTTCCCGGGCTTCGTGCCGGCCTATATCCGCCCGCTGTTCTGTCGCGGCATCGGGCCGTTCCGCTGGGCCGCGCTCTCGGGCGAGCCCGAGGACATCTACAGGACCGACGAGAAGGTGAAGGAGCTGATGCCGCACGACGCTCACCTCCACAACTGGCTCGACATGGCGAGGCAGCGCATCAAGTTCCAGGGCCTGCCGGCGCGCATCTGTTGGGTCGGCCTGGGCGACCGCCATCGCCTCGGCCTCGCCTTCAACGAGATGGTGGCCAAGGGCGAGCTCAAGGCGCCGGTCGTGATCGGCCGCGACCATCTCGACTCCGGTTCCGTGGCGAGTCCCAACCGCGAGACCGAGGGGATGAAGGACGGCTCCGACGCCGTGTCCGACTGGCCGCTGCTCAACGCCCTGCTGAACTGCGCCTCGGGCGCCACCTGGGTGTCGCTGCACCATGGCGGCGGCGTCGGCATGGGGTTCTCGCAGCATGCCGGCATGGTGATCGTCTGCGACGGCACGCCGGAGGCCGCGATGCGCATCGAGCGGGTGCTGTGGAACGACCCGGCGACCGGCGTCATGCGCCATGCCGACGCGGGCTATGACGAGGCGATCGCTTGCGCCCGCGAGAAGGGGCTGAATCTGCCGAGCCTGTGATCTCGAGCCAGTGATCTGGCGAGGCGCGCGGTTCGGGCCTACAATTTCGATGGACGCATCCCTTGAGGACGAACCTCGACCACTATGTCGTGCTGGGCGTGCCGCGGATCGCCGACGCGGCGGCGATTCGCGCGGCTTATGTCGGCCTCGCCAAGCGCTACCATCCCGACGTGGCCACCGGCGATGCGGTCCTGGCGGCCGCCAACTTCAGGCAGATCACCGAAGCCTACGAGACTCTTTCGGATCCCGAGCGGCGCGCGCTCTACGACAGCTCTCCGGTGCCGCCCGACGTCCACCGCATCGCGCCGCCGGCCGAGTACCTCCACTACGTCGCGGCGCGGGCGCGCCGGCGACGGATGGCGGGCATTGCCGCCGTGGCGGCCGCCTTCCTGCTGCTCGTCGGCTTTCTCGCCGTGAGGTCCGTGACATCGCCCGCTCTCGAGGCGACAGCCTCTGCGGCGCAGCAGTCCGCCGAGGAGGCGGCTCACCTCGACGCCCGGAAGGACGGGCAGGCCGGGCCCGTGCTGCTGAAGGGCAGCCAGCCCAGTCAGCCCGACCGCATGCGCCCGATGTCGTCCGGGCCGGTGGGCGCGACGGCGGAGGCAAGGGTGCTGAAGGGCCCGCCGATCGAGGTGACGTCGGGCCAGTCGGTCTGCGTCGGCGATGACGGCGCGAAGTTCGCCATCACCAATCGCAATGGCGAGCCCAGTGTCGCCTACAACGGCGCCGCGCCGGTGCGCGCTTCGGTCCAGTATGCCGGCAAGTTCCTGGTGCTGCTGACCAACATCGTGCCCAACGACTCGGTCATGATCGGCATCGTGCGCGGCGAGGAGGGCGGCACGCTGCTCTTCCATGCCGACGAGCGCGGCAATTTCGGCAAGCCGGTCGGCGCGAAATGCGAGGGCGTGGCCTTCTGACGGACGTCGGCCGCTTCAGGCGGCCTTTCCGACAGGGGCCGCCAGCGCGATCTGCAGCGTGCCGCCCTCGATCCTGACCGGGATGGTCTTCACGGAGCCTTCGTCGGCGCCCTGTGCCTCTCCGGTCTCCAGCGAGATCACCCAGTTGTGCAGGGGGCAGGTGACGGCGTTGCCGTGGACGATGCCTTGCGAAAGCGGCCCCTGCTTGTGCGGACACTGGTCCTCGATGGCGAACACCTTGTCGTCGGCAGTGCGGAACACCGCGATCCGCCCCTGCGGGGTGTTCACGCAGCGTGCGCCGCGCGCCGGGATGTCGTCGATCGAGCCGATGGCGATCCAGTTCATGGTGCTCACTCCGCAGCCTCGGCAAAACCGACAGTCGCCATCGGCCGGAACTCGTGCTTGTCCTTGCCCGAGACGCGCTCCGACCAGGGGTCGACCTGGGCGAATTTCTGCGAGAACACGAAGCGGTCGAAATAGCCGCGGCGCTTCTCGGCGTCCTGGACGATCTGGCGCCTGATCTCCTCGACGCCGACCCTTCTGGCCCACTTGTAGATGCGTTCGAGGTAGCGGGCCTGCTCGCGGTACATCTGAACCAGCGCCGCGATGTGCTCCAGCGCCTCGTCCTCGGTCTTCACCAGGCCCAGAACCTCGGTGCCCTTGATGTCGAGGCCGGCGGCGCCCGCGAAGTGGATCTCGTAGCCCGAGTCGACGCAGATCACGCCGACATCCTTGCAGGTCGCCTCGGCACAGTTCCGCGGGCAGCCCGAGACCGCCATCTTCACCTTGGCTGGCGTCCACGAACCCCACATGAACTTCTCGATGCGGACGCCGAGACCCGTCGAGTCCTGCGTGCCGAAGCGGCACCAGTCGGTGCCGACACAGGTCTTCACCGTGCGCAGGCCCTTGGCGTAGGCGTGGCCCGAGACGAAACCCGCCTTGCCGAGGTCGGCCCACACCGCGGGCAGGTCCTCCTTCCGGATGCCCAGCATGTCGATGCGCTGGCCGCCCGTCACCTTGACGGTCGGGACGTTGAACTTGTCGACCACGTCGGCGATGGCGCGCAGCTCGGCCGCGCTCGTCACGCCACCCCACATGCGCGGCACCACCGAGAACGTGCCGTCCTTCTGGATGTTGGCGTGGACGCGCTCGTTGATGAAGCGCGACTGGTAGTCGTCGGCATACTCGTCGGGCCAGTCGCAGACGAGGTAGTAGTTGAGCGCCGGCCGGCACTTGGCGCAGCCGCACGAGGTCTTCCAGCCGAGCTCCTGCATGACGGCGGGCAGGGTCTTGAGCTCCTTTGCCTCGATCAGGCGGCGCACGTCGTCATGGCCGAGATCGGTGCAGGAGCACATCGGCTGCACGGCGCTGCGGTTGAAGGCGTCACCCAGCATCAGCTCCATGAGCTGCTCGACCAGGCCGGTGCAGGTGCCGCACGAGGCCGAAGCCTTGGTGTGGGCGCGCACCTCGTCGAGCGTCGTCAGGCCCTTGGCCTTGATCGCGCCTGTGATCTTGCCCTTGCAGATGCCGTTGCAGCCGCAGATTTCCGCATCGTCCGGCAGTGCCGCTACTGCCGCCTTGGGATCGAGCGTCGCACCGCCCTGGTAGGCCTGGCCGAAGATCAGGGTCTCGCGCATCTCCGAGATGTTCGCGGACTTGCGCTTGAGGTCGTTGAACCACGCGCCGTCGGCCACCTCGCCGAACAGCACCGTGCCGATGATCTTGTTGTCCTTCAGCACGACGCGCTTGTAGACGCCGGCGGCGGCATCGCGCAGCACGATCTCCTCGCGGTCCTCGCCGTCGGCGAAGTCGCCCAGCGAATAGACGTCGATGCCGGTGACCTTGAGCTTGGTCGGCGTGTCGTTGTGCAGGAAGCCGGCGCCGTCGTCGCCGCCGAGCCGCGCCGCAGCGACCCTCGCCATCTCGTAGAGCGGCGCCACCAGGCCATAGACATGGCCGCCGACCTCGGCGCATTCGCCCAGGGCGAAAATATCGGGATCGGATGTTTGCATGCCGTGGTCGACCACGATGCCGCGGTTGACGGCGAGGCCCGCCTCCTTGGCAAGCGATGCGTTGGGCCGGATGCCGGCCGCCATGACGACCAGCGTCGCGGGAATCACCGTGCCGTCGGCGAGTTCGACCGCCTCGACCTTGCCGTTGCCCCGGATCGCTTTGGTGTTGGCCTCGGTCAGCACCTTGATGCCGCGCTCTTCCAGCGCCTTCTGCAGCAGGTAGCCGGCCGCCGGGTCGAGCTGGCGCTCCATCAGGGTCGGCATGAGGTGCACGACGGTGACGTCCATGCCCTGCGCCTGCAGGCCGGCAGCCGCCTCGAGGCCGAGCAGGCCGCCGCCGATCACGACTGCCTTGGCGCGCGACTGCGCCGCCAGCAGCATGGCGTTGACGTCGTCGAGGTCGCGATAGGTGAGCACGCCGGCGAGATCGTGGCCCGGAACGGGAATGATCACCGGATTGGAGCCGGTGGCGATGACGAGCTTGTCGTAGGCTTGCGTCACGCCGAGCGAGGAGGTGACGGTCTTCTCCGTACGGTCGATCGCCTCGATCTTGTGGCCCTTGTAGAGGGTGATGCCGTTCCTGACGTACCAGCCGTCGCCGTGGATGATGATCTGCTCATAGTCCTTCTCGCCCGACAGCACGGGCGACAGCATGATGCGGTCGTAGTTCACCCGCGGCTCGGCGTTGAAGATCGTCACCTGGTAGCGGCCCGGTGCGTTCTCCAGCAAATGCTCCAGCATGCGCCCGGGGGCCATGCCGTTTCCGATGATGACGAGCTTCTCGGTCATTGGTGTCCGTACTCACAGAAAACAAAAAAGCCGCCGAACGGACCGTCGCTCCCGCCGAGCGGGTCGCGAAGATCGGTTGGCAGCTTTGCCTGAGGCGCCCGCCGTTGGACGCCTGCGTCGAGGCCCTTGGCCTCACAAGGTACGGAGCATGAACCGTGCCAACGGCAGACGCGGCAATCTATCCTGCGAAATCAGCGACTTGCCGGTCGGTCCCCGAAGCGGCGCGGCTGGCCGCCGGTCATTTCGTGGGCAGTGCGCCTGCCTATTTGATCGTGCCGAGAGTGGGCAGGCGGTAGCGGTCCTCGGGATCGTCCCAGCCCTTGAAGTTCGGCTTGCGCTTCTCGGCGAAGGCGGCGCGGGACTCCATGAGGTCGCTCTTGGCGCCGTGCTCGTGCAACGCGGCGGCGAGGCGCTGCATGTCGGCGCCGGGCGCCGGCCGCATCTGGCGCATCATGTGCACCGTGTTGACGCGGCTCGCCGGCGGCAGGGTCAGCAGGTGCTCGGCCATCGACAGCGCCGTCGGCATCAGGTCGGCGGCATCGACCAGGCGGTTCACGAAGCCGATCTCGTAGAAGCGCTGGGCGGTGAAGCGGAAGCCCAGCGCCATCTCCAAGGCGACGGGGTAAGGCAGGTTGGCGATGTGACCGTGGTTGTAGCCGCCCAGCAGCCAGCGCTTGGCCTCGGAGACCTCGAACACCGCCTCGCGCACCGCGACGCGCAGGTCGGTGCGCTCGACCAGCATGAAGCCGCCGCCCATGGCGAAGCCGTTGATGGCGGCGATCACCGGCTTCTCGAGCTTGCCCGACATGAACGGGTCCTCGATCTCGGGCCGCCGGCCGCCCGGCGCCCCGTCCTTCAGCGACTCCTTCATGTCCTCGCCGGCGCAGAAGCCGCGGCCGGCGCCGGTGAAGATCGCGACCTCGAGCGCCTTGCTGTGGCGGAACTCGTTCCAGACGCGCGACAGTTCGGTGCGCATCTCGTGATTGAGGGCATTGAGCCGGTCCGGCCGGTTCATGCGGACGACCAGGACCTGTCCGTGGGTCTCGGTTTCGACGACAGCCATCTCGTTCTCCCGGTTCAGGCCTTGATGAACGCCAGCAGGTCGGCGTTGATCGTCTTCGCCTCGGTCGTGGGCATGCCGTGAGCAAAGCCCTTGTAGGTCTTCAACACGCCATTCTTCAGCAGCTTGGCCGACATTGGCGCAGAGTCGGCGTACGGCACGATCTGGTCGTCGTCACCGTGCATCACCATCACGGGCACGGTGATCTTCTTCAGGTCCTCGGTGAAGTCCGTTTGCGAGAATGCCACGATGCCGTCGTAGTGGGCCTTCGCGCCGCCCATCATCCCCTGACGCCACCAATTCCAGATGACGCCTTGCGCCGGCTTCGCGCCGGGCCGGTTGTAGCCGTAGAAGGGTCCAGCCGGCACATCGTAGTAGAATTGCGCGCGATTGTTCGCGACCTCCGCCTGAAAGCCGTCGAAGACTTCCTTGGGCAGTCCGCCGGGATTGCCTGGTGTCTTCACCATGAGTGGCGGCACAGCAGCAATGATGGCCGCCTTTGCCACGCGGCTTTCGCCGTGACGCGCCAGGTAGCGCACAACCTCGCCGCCGCCGGTGGAGTGCCCGACATGAACAGCGCCTTCAAGATCGAGATGGGCGGTGAGCGCCGCCAAATCGTCGGCGTAGTGATTCATGTCGTGGCCGTCGCTGCCCTGGCTGGAGCGACCGTGACCACGCCTGTCATGGGCGATCACGCGAAAGCCCTTCCCGAGGAAGAAACTCATCTGGGCATCCCAGTCGTCGGCCGACAGCGGCCAGCCGTGACTGAAGACGATCGGCTGACCTGTCCCCCAGTCCTTGTAAAAAATCTCCGTTCCGTCGCGGGTCTTGAGGATTGGCATGCTACGCTCCTCTCTGCTGCGGGAAATCGCGGCGCCTAACGCCGCTCGAAGTCGATGCGTTCGTCGACCGGCAGGCCGAGCAGATGGCGGCGCAGGCAGTCGAGGCCGAGTTCGGTCGCGCCCACGCGCACCCAGTCGCGACCGCCCAGCAGGCGTGCGCGGCGCGTCACGGTGCCATTCGCGTCGGTCAGCTCGACGTCGATCGTGGCGCCGAACTCAGGACGGTCCGGCCCTTCGTCGAGCTCGACGGCGACGCTGAGCGCGAGGCTCGCGCCGCATTCCTTGCGCAGGCGCTCGGCGGAGATCGCGCCGTCGCGCGTGATGACGCCTTTTCGGAAAACGGCCTCGGAGCCCTGAAGCGGTGCTAGGCGCGAGGCGATGTTGCCCCCGGTGAAGGTCTCGGCGACCGCCAGCGTCAAGCCGCTCTCGAGCAGCCGTGCCAGGATCATGCCTTCGAGCGTCTGGTCGTCCTCGGCGATGACGAAGTTGCCGAGCCGGCGACGCACCTCGGCCTCGACCGGCGCCAGACGGGCCGCAAGGTCGGCTTCGTTGTCACCGCGGGCGGCGAGCTTGGTCTCGAGCTGCGGATAGTGGGCCTGGAAGCCGAGCTTGATGCCACCGCCGTCCTTGAAGGCCTCGATGTCGCCCAGCATCTGGTCGGCGCGCGACTCGCCGATGCCGAACGTGTGGAAGCGCTTGAGCTTCGTGACGCCCTTGATGCCGCCCAGCGCCAGCAGACGCGGGATCACCTGTTCGTCCAGCATGCGACGCATCTCGCGCGGCACTCCAGGCGTAAAGAAGAAGCGGGCCCCGCCGATGGTGACGGCGAAACCGCAGGCCGTACCGATCGGGTTGTCGATGAACTCGGCGTCGGCCGGCAGCAGCGCCTGCTTCCTGTTGTTGGGCGGCATGACCCGGCCGCGCCGTGCATAGGATTCCTCCATGCGCTTCATCCAGTAGTCGTTCAGCACCAGTTCAACTCCGGCCGCCTGGGCCGCCACCTCCTGCGACAGGTCGTCGACGGTGGGCCCCAGCCCGCCGTTCACGATCACCGCATCGGCGCGCTCGCCGGCCTGGCGAAAGGCCTGCAGCAGGCTCTCGCGGTCGTCCCCGACCGTCGTGCCCCAGTGGACGCCCAACCCGACCTCGACGAGGCGGCCGGCGATGTGGCTGTAGTTGGTGTTGACGGTCTTTCCGGTGAGGATCTCGTCGCCGGTACAGAGGATTTCGACGCGCATTTGACCGGGATTATCGGCTAACGTCCCCGGGAAATCGAGGGAGAGAACCGCATGACGACGCTTTCATCCGATCTGCGCGAGGCGCTCGCGAAAGTCGGCACGTCGACGCTGACGGGCGTCCTGAACCGGCGCGGACTTCGCAGCATGACCTTGTACGACGTGTGGCCTCTCAGGCCCGAGCAGCCGGCCATGGTCGGCATCGCCTTCACCATGCGCTTCATCCCCTCGCGCGAGGACAAGGACGGCCCGACCTCGACCAACCGCAGCATGGTCCAGCCACAGGCCATGGAAGAGTGCCCGCCCGGTCATGTGCTGATGATCGACTCGCGCGGCGATTCGCGGGCGGCGTCGGCCGGCGACCTCTATATCGGCCGGCTGAAGGCGCGGGGCGCGGCGGGCATCGTTACCGACGGCGGCTTCCGCGACACCAATGGCGTCTTCAAGACGGGGCTGCCGGCCTATCATCGCCGGCCGTCCTCGCCGCCGTCGCCCATCGTGCATCGTCCGATCGACCTGCAGCTGCCGATCTCCTGCGGCGGCGTCGCCGTCTATCCCGGAGACATCGTGGTCGGCGACCGCGATGCCGTTCTCGTGATCCCGCCCGACATCGTCGAAGCCGTGGCCGAGGAAGCGGTGAAGAACTACGAATACGAGAGCTGGGCCGAACTCGAGGTCGCCAAGGGCCGCTCGCTCAAGGGCCTGTTTCCGGTGGCGGGCGAAGAAGCCAAGCGCGACTACGAGGAGTGGAAGAAGCGTAACCGCTAGGCGAGCTTCGTCCGGATCTCGATGCCACCCTTCAGGGTGAGCGTGACGGGCGTGCGCTCGGCGATGTCGGCCATGCGCTTCTTCTGCTCGTCGTCGACTTGGCCTTCGATGGTGAGCACGCGGTCGATGTGTTGCCTGTCGCCGTCGCGCGAGAAGTGGATGTCGGCGTGCACTGCCGTGACCGGCCACTTCTTGCGCTCGGCATACATGCGGAGCGTGATCACGGTGCAGGCGCCGAGCGCCGCCGTCAGGAGATCGTAGGGCGCGGGGCCTGTGTCCTTGCCGCCGAGCTCCGGTCCTTCGTCGCCCGTGAGCTTGTGATGCCCGCTGTGGCCGGTGGCGATGGCGGTCTGGTAGTTCGTCGTGCCGATGCTTGCTCGGGCGTGGGCCATGATTTCCTCCCTACTCGACGCGGATGAAAGCGCCCCCGTCGGCGCGCGGGCATACCTCGCCGATCACGACGCCGCCGATGCGGCCGGCCATGCCGGCCGGCACCGCAGCCAACAGGCCGCCGGCCGTCTGGGGATCGAACAGGAGCGGCAGCTTGGGATGCGCCGCGCGGGCATCCATGCCGTCGATCAGGTGGCGCGCGCGGAGATTCTCGGGCTGCAGCGAACTGGCGTACCCTTGCTCGAAGAGTTCCATCGCGCCGTCCAGGGCGGGCAGCGCGTCGAGGTCGATGTCGACGGCGACCTCGCCGCTGGCGCGAATCATCTCGGCGAGATGGCCGGCGAGGCCGAAGCCCGTGACGTCGGTGCAGGCATGGGCGCCGGCGGCGACCAGGGCGCGCGATGCTTCCGACGACGGCGTGCGCATCGATGCAAGAGCCTCGGCAATCCATCTTCCGTGCGCGGCACCGCGCATGGCGGCGGCGAAGATGACGCCGGTCCCGAGTTTCTTGGTGAGCACCAGCTTGTCGCCTGGTCTCATGCCGCCCTTGCGCAGCGCCTGGGTTGCCGCCACGAGGCCGTTCACCGAGAAGCCCAGCGCCGCCTCGGGGCCCTCGCCCGAGTGTCCGCCGATCAGCGCGCAGCCGGCCCGGTCGAGCACGCGCCGGGCGCCCGACAGCATCTGGAAGAGATCCTCCTCCATCAGCCGCTCGGCCGCCGCAGGAACGACGGCCAGCGCCAGCGCGCTGTGCGGGCGCGCGCCCATCGCCCAGACATCGCCCAGCGCATGGACGGCGGCGACCTCGCCGAAGACGAACGGGTCGTCGATGAAGGTACGGAAGAAGTCGACCGACTGCACCAGCGCCTGACCGGCCGGCATCTCGATCATGGCCGCATCATCGGGTGCGTCGAGGCCGATCGCGACGCCGGCCGCGGGGGAGGGGCCGAGGCGCGCCAACACGCGCGACAGCGTGTCGGCGCCCACTTTGGCGCCACAGCCGCCGCAGCGCATGCCGATGTCGGCGAGAAGGCGCTTCGCTTCGGCATCGGCCAGGGCCGGATCGGGAGGGGCGCTACGCGCAGCCATGTCCATCGGCCTGGCCGGCGGCTCGCGATACATGCGCATCCACTTGCGGTCGATATGGTCCTTCCAGCGCCATACCCATGCGCCTTCGACTGCCCACGCGCCGCGCGTCGCCACGGCGTGGCCGTCGCCGGCGCCCAGGATCGCGAGGTAGCGACGCTGCGGCGTGAAGGGCAGGGGCTCCCGCCCGAGCAGGACGCGGCGCAGGTTCTCCGCCAGCGGCGGACCCTGACGGACGGCGAATACGCCGGCCTTGGGACGCGGATGCGCCGCCACGCTTGCACAGTCGCCAGCCGCAAAGACCAGCGGGTCGCCACTCGAGGCAAGCGTCGGCTCCACGGCGAGGAAGCCGCGGTCGTCGAGCGGCAGCCCCGTGGCGGCGAGCCACTTGGCGGCGCTCGCCTCGGTCACGATGAAGATGTCGTCGGCCTCCAGCCGTTCACCGCCTTCGAGATGCACCGTATTGCGCTCGATGCGCGTGGTCGCGGCATTCTCGATGAGGCGAACGCCGCGCTTCCCAAAGATCGTCCGCATCGTGCGCTGTGCGGCGACGGCCTGGCCCGACAGGAGCTCGTTCTTGGTGGCGAGCGTCACGGACACCGAAGCGCCACGCGCGACCTCGCCCAGCCGATGATCTATGGCAAGCGCCAGCTCGGCACCGCCGGCGCCGCCGCCGATCACGGCGACGCGCAGCGGGCCGCGATGGTTCTTGGCTCGCTCGACGAAGGCGAGCCAGCGCCGGCCGAATTCGGCGATCGGCTTCACCGGCGTCGCATGCTCGGCGGCGCCCGGGATCGCCTCGAGGCTGGGGGTGGCGCCGACATCGATCGAGAGCAGGTCGTAGGCGATCGGCGGGCGATCCTTCAGCAGCACCTGCCGGTTGATCCGGTCGATGCCGGTCGCTTCAGCCTGGATCAGACGCCCGCCGGTCCAGGCCGCGACCCGGGCCAGGTCGATGTGACACTCGTCGAAGGAATAGCGGCCGGCCACGAAGCCGGGGATCATGCCGGAGTAGGGGGTCTCGATGTCGCGACCGATGAGCGTGAGCCGCACGCCCGGCATCGGCTTCATGCCGAAGCTCTTCAGCACATGGACGTGCGCGTGACCGCCGCCAACCAGCACGAGGTCCTTGAGGAGCGGAGCGGCCTGCATCCCACCCCCTATAGCCCATTGTAGCGGCGACTGGTACTTTGCCAAAAAATATTGTATATCAACACACTAAAGATCATTCTTCCTTTCGTTTCGGAGCGCCTCCATGGCCGTCACTTCCGGCCTCTCGGTTTCCCGCGACCATCTCGGAACCGGCTCGACATGGTCGCTCTCCTGGCCGCTGGTACTCGGCGTGCTGCTGTTCATCTGCCTCGTCAACGGCAGCGGTTCGCCCTTGCTCGGCGATCCCGACAGCCACTGGCACATCGCGGTCGGCAACTGGATGCTGGCGCACGGTGCGGTGCCGACGGTCGATCCGTTCTCCTTCACTTTCACGGGCCAGCCGTGGATCGCCAAGGAATGGCTGTCGCAGCTTCTGATGGCCGTCGCGTTCAGGTTGGCCGGCTGGGGCGGCGTCACGGTGCTGGCCGCGACGGCGCTCGGCCTGAGCTTCGCGCTGATGCTGCGATTGCTCCTGCGGGACCTCAAGCCGGTGCCCGCCGCACTGTTTGCGCTGGCGGCGATCGTGATGACGGTGCCGCACTTCCTCGCGCGTCCGCACGTGCTCGCCTTTCCATTCATGCTGCTCTGGGTGGCGGGCCTGGTGCGCGCCGTCGAGGAACGCCGCGCCCCCGAGCCGTGGCTGCTGCTCTGCATGCTGCTGTGGGCCAACCTGCACGGCGGCTTCACGCTCGGCCTGCTGCTGGGCGGTGCCTTCGCGCTGGAAGCGCTGCTGGGCGCCCGTGATGCCGCGGAGCGCAGGTCGTTGTTCGTCTCCTGGGCGAAATTCGGCGCGGGCGCGCTTCTCGCCGCCTGCATCACGCCCTACGGGCCGGAGTCGATCCTGGTGACGCTGCGCATCTTCGGCATAGGCGACACGCTTTCCTTCATCTCGGAATGGAAGTCGCCCGATTTCCAGAAGCAGCCGCTGCAGGAGCTGATCCTGCTGGTCGCCCTCTATGCCGCGTTGTCGCGCGGGCTGAAGCTGCCGCTGCTGCGCCTGCTGATCGTGCTCGGCCTGCTGCACCTCTATCTGCGCTACGCCCGCAACGCCGAGCTGCTGGCCATGCTGGCGCCGCTGGCGCTGGCGCCGCTTCTCGCGCGTCAATGGCCGGCGCTGCGTCCCGATCCCGCTGCCGGCCGTGGCAGGTCGCTTACCGAGCAGGCCGTCGCGCTGGCGCGGCCGGCCGGTCCTGCGGCCATCGTCGCTGCGGTCGCCCTCTGCGCCGTGTTCGGCGGCTTCATGGTCCGCTACGGCGGCATCGCGCCGCCCCCATCGACCATGCCGTCGGCTGCGATGGCCTACGCCAAGCAGGCCGGCCTCACCGGCCGCGTCCTGAACCATTACAATTTCGGCGGTTACCTCATCCATGCCGGCGTGCCGACGTTCATCGACGGCCGGGGCGAGCTCTACGGCGGCGACTTCATCAGGCGCTACGCCGATACGATCGGCCTGCGCGGCGGCGAACCGCTGGAGAGGCTGCTCGAGGAGAATCGCATCGACTGGACCCTGATGCCGGCCGACCAGCCGGCCAATCGCCTGCTGGCGCACCTGCCGGGCTGGCGCCGGGCCTATGCCGACGAGGCGGCGATCATCTTCGTGCGGCAGCGCCAGTAGGCGGGATTAGTCCTTCAGCACGATCCAGGTGCAGTGGCCGAGGGCGCAGAGGCGGCCGTTCTCGGTATAGAGGGCGGTGCCCGAATAGAGCTTGCGGCCCTCCGCGCCGATGCGCCAGCCGACCACGGCGCAGCGCTCGCCGACCTTCGGCCGGTCGATCACCTTGGCCGTCATGCGTCCCGTGAGCGCCGTCCGCCAATCGTCGGGATCCTGGGCCGCCCAGGCGCCGGGACAGTCGAGCGTGCCCCAGACGAAGGCCGATCTGATGCGCCCGTCGGCCTCGGCATGGTTGGCATGCGGCACGTAGCAGGAGAGGGATCGGCCGGGTCCGGGCCCATGGCTGCCGAACACGCGCAGACCGTCGCCCACGGCGCGGCCACGGCCGCAGACGATGCACCAGTGGAAGTCGCTGTCCTCGGCGGAACCGCCTTCGGCATCGCGGCGCATCACCTCCGACCAGTCGGCGGGTGGCCCCGGCGGCTCGAGATGGTCGACCGTGCCGGCGCGGGCCTCGCAGACGAGCGCTTCGCCGTGGCGCAGCAACATCGCCTCGCCGTCGCGCGCGATCTCCAGCCTGGTGTCGATGGGAATCGGTGCGCGAAAGGTGATCTCGACAGTGCCGTCGCTGCCGAAGGCACTCTGGTAGCGCTCGGCCAGCACCCCTCCGACATAGCCGCCATTGCCCGAGAGCCGCGGGCCGTTGAAGCCCTGCGGGATGATGATCGTGTCGCCCAACCTGCTCCTCCGCGGCGCGGAACGTGGCGCGCGCATGCCGAGAATGCAAGTCTGCCGGCCCGCCACGCGGCTTGCGCGACCGCTGGCGGTCGTCGAGGTTGAGACGATGGGGTCGGTTCTGCCGTGGGCGCTGGTGGCGCTTTGCTTTGCGCTCGGCGTGGCGAGCCGTGCGATCAGCGACACGTTCGTCGTATTCGTGCCGGCGCTGCAGGGCGCCTTCGACGCCAACCGCGGCTCGATCACGCTCATCTACTCCTTCGCCCTGCTGCTCGGCGGAACTGCGGCACCCATTGCCGGCTGGATCGTCGATCGCTTCGGGCTGCGCACGCTGACCGTCGTCGGCATCAGCGCCGCCGCGCTCGCCACCGCGGCGAGTTCGCAGGCGACCGAGCTCTGGCATCTCTACGCGAGCCTCGGCGTCCTCATGGGTTTTTCCGGTGCGTCGCTTTCGGGCGTGCTGAGCTCGACACTGGTCGGGCGCTGGTTCCCCGCCAACCGCCTGGGTGTGCCGCTCGGGGTGACCTGGTCGGCCGCCGGTGTCGGGGCCATGCTGACCTTTCCCGTCGCACAGCACCTGATCGCGACCGAGGGCTGGCGTACCGCTTATCTGGTCTTTGCCGCAGCGAGCGCGAGCCTCATCCCGGTGCTGCTGGCGTTGCCGTGGAAGCGCATCGAGCGCGGTGCGCCCGGCCTTGCGCCGGCGCGGGCCGCCGCGGGCCCCGGCCCGACGGTCGGCGAGGCGGTGCGCGACTGGCCGTTCTGGGCCCTCACCCTGTCGTTCGGCCTGACGTCGGTCGGCATCTTCGCCCTGGCGCCACAGGCCATGGTCTACCTGCTGGAGCGCGGCATCGACGGCGCCTATGCGGCGCGCGCGCTCGCCGTCGCCGGCCTGCTGACGCCGCTCGGCATGGTGGGCTTCAGCTGGCTTGCCGACCGCGGCGGCCGCCGGCGCGCCGCGCTGCTCGCTTATGGCTGCTCGATCGCGGGCGTCGGCGCGCTCGCCCTCGTGCAGGGGCCCGGCGACGATCTCTTCCTGTGGCTCTACGTCCTGCTGTTCGGCGGCAGCATGGGCTCGCGCGGGCCGATGATCTCGACGCTCGCGACGCTGCGCTATCGCGGCGCGCATTTCGGCAGGATCTACGGGCTGATCGCCATCGGCATGGGGCTGGGCGGCTTCTTCGGCGCCTGGATCGGCGGCGTGCTGCACGATCTCACCGGTGGATATGCAGCAGTCATGGTGTTGTCGGTAACCGCACTTGCCATTGCCGCGGCCTCGCTCGGCGCGGAGGCCGGCGCGCGCGAACGACTGAGCCGCTGAAGCCGCTCACTCCGCCGGGTGGGCGGAGGCGGGCGGCGCCGGCGTCTTGGGCGGTTCGGCATGCAGCGCCGTGCGGTTGCTGCGCGCGAGGTAGGAGTAGGCGGTCGGCACAACGAACAGGGTGAGCAGCGTGCCCACCGTCATGCCGCCCACGATCACCCAGCCGATCGCCTGCCGGCTTTCGCCGCCGGCGCCGGTCGCCAGCGCGAGCGGAATGGCGCCCAGCACCATGGCGCCGGTCGTCATCAGGATGGGCCGCAGCCTGAGCGCCGCCGCCTCCTGCACCGCCTCGACCCTTGGCTTGCCCGCCTCCTGCAGCTGGTTGGCGAACTCGACGATCAGGATGCCGTGCTTGGTGATCAGGCCGACCAGGGTTACGAGCCCGATCTGGCTGTAGACGTTCAGGGTGTTGCCGGTCAGCCAGAGCGCCAGCAGCGCACCGGTCATGGTGATCGGCACGGTCAGCATGATGATCAGCGGATCGGCGAAGCTCTCGAACTGCGCGGCAAGCACCAGGAAGATGAACAGCAGTGCCATCACGAAGACCTCGTAGAGGCCGCGCGAGGATTGCGTGAACTCGCGGCTGACGCCGGCATAATCGATGCCGACATGGCTCGGGAGCTGCTTGGCGAGCTCGCGCATGTCGGCCAGCGCGTCGCCCAGCGCGTAGCCCGGATTGAGGTTGCCCGAAATGATGGCGGCGCGCAGCTTGTTGAAGTGGTTGAGCTCGCGCGGCGCCACGCGTTCGACGTGGCTGACCAGCGAGGCCAGCGGCACCATCTGGCCGGACCGCGCGCGCACGTAGATCTCGGAAAGCTGCTGAGGCCGGGCACGCTCCTGGCCCTCGATCTGCACGATCACGTCGTACTGCTTGCCGTCCTTCTTGAAGCGCGTGACCTGGCGGCCGCCCAGCATCGTCTCGAGCGTGCGGCCGATCGTGTCGATGTCGATGCCGAGATTGGCCGCCTTCTCGCGGTCGATGTTGACCTTGATCTCGGGCTTGTTGAGCTTGAGGTCGGACTCGATGTTGGTGAGGCCGGTGCTGAGACGCGGATGGGCGCGCACCAGGGCGAGGAACTGCTCGGAGACCTGGTCGAGTTCCTGGAAGGGCCGCGAGGTCTGCAGCACGAACTGCACCGGCTTGTCGATCGAGCGCTGACCGAGCGACGGCGGGTTGATCGGGAAGGCCAGCGTGCCGGGGATCTGCATCGCGAGCGGCCGCGCCTTGGTCGTGTATTCCTGCTGCTTGACGTCGCGCTCCTCCCACGGCTTCAAGCGCACGAAGGCAAGCCCGCGCGTCACGTCGGGGAAGCCGACGATCACCAGCACGCGCTCGACGTGGGGAAAGCGCGGCTTGCCTGTCTGCGGATCGTTGCCCATGTAGATCTGTTCCATCATCTGGGCATAGCGCAGCGTGTATTCCGGCGTTGCGCCCTCGGGTCCCACCAGGATGTTCATGACGATGCCGCGGTCCTCGATGGGAGTCAGTTCGGAGGGCAGCTTGGTGAAGAGCCAGGCGCCGAACACCGCGACGGCGAGGCCCAGCATCAGCACGGCGGCGCGGCCGCGCATCGCGCCGCGCAACAGTGCGCGGTAGCCGCGCTCCATCGCATCAAGCGCCCTCTCGCCCGCGAGATAGAGGCGGCCAGGCTTCGGGTTGTGGCGCAGCATCTTGGCGCACATCATCGGCGTGAGCGTGAGCGCCACGAAGCCGGAGACGACGACGGCGCCGGCCAGCGTCAGGGCAAACTCGGTGAACAGCTTGCCGGTGCGGCCGGTCTGGAAGGCCATCGGCGCGTAGACGGCGGCAAGCGTCGCCGTCATGGCCATCACGGCGAAGGCGATCTCGCGCGAGCCCTGGATTGCCGCCTCGAGCGGCTTCATGCCGTCTTCGATGTGGCGCGAGATGTTCTCCAGGACGACGATGGCGTCGTCGACCACCAGGCCGATCGCCAGGACCATGGCAAGGAGGCTCAGCGTGTTGATCGAGAAGCCGAACAGCAGCATCAGCGCGAAGGCGCCGATCAGCGACACCGGGATGGTGACCAGCGGGATCAAGGTCGCCCGCACCGAACGCAGGAACAGGAAGATCACCAGCACCACCAGCAGCACCGCCTCGGCGATGGTGTGGAACACGTTCTTGATCGAGCGGTCGATGAAGACGGTGGTGTCGTAGGTGATGTCGCCGCGCACGCCGAGCGGTGCCAGCTCGGTCTCGAGCTGGGCGAGCCGCTTGCGCGCCTCCTCGACGATGGCCAGCGGGTTGGCCGTCGAGGTGCGGATCAGACCGACATTGACCGAGCTGGCGCCGACGATGGCCGGCCGTCCGTCCTTCGGCGCGAAGCTCACGCGGGCGATGACGCGGACATCCTGGGCGTCGAGCTCGGCGCGGCCGACGTCCTTCAGGCGCACCAGGTAACCCTCGTTCTCGCGCAGGATCATCTCGTTGAACTGCGCCGCCGTGCGCAGGTCGGTCTCGGAGACGACGGTGAACTCGCGGTCGGCGCTCTCGATGCGTCCGGACGGAATCTCGACGTTCTGCCGGCGCAGCGCTCCTTCGACCTCCTGCACGGTGAGCCGGTAGGCGGCCAGCCGCGCCTTGTCGAGCCAGATGCGCATGGCGTAGCGACGCTCGCCGAAGATGCGGATGGCCGAAACGCCGTCGATCGTCTGCAGCTTGTCCTTGACCACGCGGTCGATGATGTCGGTGACCTCGACCGCGGTCAGCGTCGGGCTGGTGAAGGACAGGTAGATGATCGGGAAGGCATCGGCCTCGACCTTGGCGATCACCGGCTCGTCGATCTCGGTCGGAAGCTGGGCGCGCACGCGGCTGACGCGGTCGCGCACGTCGGAGGCCGCATCGTCGATGTTGCGGTTGATGTTGAAGCGCACCGTGACCTGGCTCTTCTCGGCACGGCTGAAGGACTGGATCAGCTCGACGCCCTCGATGCCGGAGATCGAATCCTCGAGCGGCGTCGTCACGCGGCTCTCGATGATCTCGGCCGAGGCGCCGCGGTAGGTCGTCTCGACCGTGACCTGCGGCTCGTCGATCTTCGGATACTCGCGGACGGCGAGGCGCTGGTAGCTCACCAGCCCGATCAGCACCAGCGCGAGGCTCATCACCGTGGCCAGCACCGGCCGGCGGATCGAGAGCTCGGGGAGGGTCACGGCCTATCTGCCCGCCGGCGGTGGCGTCGATGGACGACCGCCGGGCTGGAAGTCCTTGGGCACGACCTGGACCGGCGAGCCATTGCGCAACTTGATCTGGCCGGCCGAGACGACGAGGTCGTCTGGCGCGACGCCCTTCAGGATCTCGACTTCGCCGGCCTGACGGCGGCCGATCTCGACGATCGCCATCTGCGCCTTGCCGTCGACCACCTTGAAGACGCTGTGGCGCTCGCCGACCGGCATCAGCGCCTGCTCGGGCAGGAACATCGCGTCGTCGCGCGTCTTGAGCGTGAGCGTGACGCGGGCGAACACGCCCGGCCGCATCAGCTCGTCGGAATTGGCGATCAGGGCGCGCACCACGACGGCGCGGCCGAGCTCGTCGACCAGCGGATCGATGGCGAAGACCTTGCCGGGGAAGGAGCGGCCGGGGAAGGCATCGGCGGTGACGGCGATCTCCTGTCCGACACGGACCGCGGCCAGGAAGTTCTCGGGCACGCGGAAATCGACCTTCAGCGGGTCGATCTGCTCGATGTTGACGATCTCCTGGCCGACGTTGATGTAGGCGCCGACGCTTACCTTGCGCAGGCCGACGATGCCGTCCCACGGCGCGGTCAGGGTGAATTTCTCAAGCCGCGCCCGCGCCATCTGCAGCGCCGCCTCGTCGCGCTTCAGCGCCGCGCGCGCCTCGTCGACGGTGCGTTCGGCCGCGACCTGGCGGGCGCCGAGCGCGACCTGGCGCTCGTTGTTGGCCTTGGAGAGCGCGTAGGCCGCCTCGGCCTGCGCCACGGTCGCTTCCTCGGTGGCGGCGTCGAGCTGGACCAGCACCTGGCCCTTCCTGACCTTCTGGCCCTCCTCGAAATTGATCGCCTTCACGCGGCTCGCCACCTCCGGGCGCAGCACGACCGATTCGTTGGAGCGGAAGGTGCCCACGGCGGTGACGGTCTCGCGGCTCTGCCCGATGCGGGGCTTGGTCGCCTCGACATTGGCAGGCGGCATGCCGCCCGGGGGGCGTGCCGCGTTTGCCGCCGTCGCGCCCGGTGCCGCGCCTGACGGCGCCAGCGCCACACCGGCCGGCGAGGGACCGCCGCTTCGGCCGGGTCCCATCTGGAAGTACCAATAGGCGCCGCCTCCCGCCGCCAGAAGCAGGACAAAGGAAGCTATGGCCTTGCTGTGTTTCATCGTCTGACGTCCGAGCCGTCCCCGTGGAATTCGCCTGTCTTGGTCACGAAGCTGTCACGTTCTGATGGCGACAGTATGCCCCATCAGCCGCGGTTTCTCCGACATATTGTGTTTCGGGAAAAGCTTGGCCACAATGCGCAGCATGTTCGACCGGATCGATTTTCCGAGTAGTCCCAATCCACGGCGGCGGGCCTAGCTGTGACGCCGGGCCTTGAGTCCTGCCACGCGCTGGTGCTCAACGCCGACTTTCGGCCCCTGTCGTATTTTCCATTGTCGATCTGGTCGTGGCAGGACGCCGTGAAGGCGGTGTTCCTCGATCGCGTCAGCGTCATCTCCGAATACGAGCGCATGATCCACAGCCCGTCCTTCGAGATGCGGCTGCCGAGCGTCATTGCGCTCAAGGAGTATGTGCCGGCGGCACGCCGCCCGGCTTTCACGCGATTCAACGTCTTCCTGCGCGATCGCTTCACCTGCCAGTACTGCAACGGCGACTTCGCCACCAACGAGCTCACCTTCGACCATGTCGTGCCGAAGTCGCGTGGCGGGCGCACGAGCTGGAGCAACGTCGTCACCGCCTGCAGCCCGTGCAACCTCCTGAAGGGCAACCACCTTCTCTGCGAGACGACGCTGGCGCTGCGCCGCGCGCCGTCGGAGCCCTCGACACAGCTCCTGCAGGAGAACGGCCGCGCCTTCCCGCCCGGCTACCTGCACGAAAGCTGGCGCGATTTTCTCTACTGGGACAGCGAGCTGGACCAGGGCTGACCCGTCGCGCTCCTATTCTTCGGTCGGTGCCACGGGCAGCAGGATCTCGAAGCAGGCGCCACCCTCGGCGCGGTTGGCGGCGGAGATGGTGCCGCCCATCTCCTCGACGATGCGACGGCAGATGCGCAGGCCGAGCCCGGTGCCCTTGCCGCGCAGCTTGGTGGTGACGAAGGAGCGGAACAGGCGAGGCAGGACGTCGTCGGCGATTCCCGGGCCATCGTCCTCGACCGCGATTCGCACGATCGAGCGCCCATCCCGGAGCAGAGCCGCGGCAGAGACCTCTATGGCACGTCCGCCGGCGTCGCAGGCGTTGTTGATCAGATTGACCAGCACCTGCTCGAGCTTGCCGACATGCCCCATGAGAACCGGCAGTTCCGAAGGCGCCGAAACCGACAGCACGGCACCGGCCGGACGCGCGACATGCAAAGTGAGGTCGACGGCGCTCCGCACCGCGGCCGCGGGATCGAAGAGGCCGGGCACCTCCATCGAGGTGCCCCGGACGAAGGCGCGCAGGTCGCCGATGATGCGGCCCGCCCGATGGACCTGGGCGCTTATGCGGTCGATCCGCTCCGCCACGAACGAATGGTCCGGCGTGCCACCCTGCCCGGCGGCGTCGGCCAGTTCCTCCCGAGCCGAAGCGCAAGCGATGTCGATGACCTGCAGGGGTTGGGCGATCTCGTGCGCTACGGTGGCCGCCATCTCGCCGACGGTCGCCAGGCGCTCGGTGTCGAACAGCGCCTGTTCGGCTTCGCGCCGCTCGGTATCGTCGACGCCGAGGAAGACGATGCTGTTCACCCGGCCACGTTCGTCCACCACTGGCGTCGCCGTGACGGAGATCAGCCGCTGCTGTCCCTGCCGGTCCTTCATCGTGGCGGCAAACCGCGTCGGCCTGACGTCGCCACGGGCGGGGAGGGCGGCGAGCCAGTCGTCGATGACAGCCGGCTCGAGCGGCCAGTCCACGACCTGCCGCAGCGGCCGATCGACGGCATCCTCGCCGCCGAGGCCGGTGACCGCGGTGAACCCGCTGTTGACCATGACCACTTTGAGTGCGCGATCCACCAGAACAATCATCGCGCCGCTCGATTCGACGATCGAACGCAGCCGCGCCATCTCAGCGTCGAGCCGCCGCGTGAGTTGCACCCGATCCTCGACGTCGCGCATCACGCCGACGACGGTCGACCGCCCGTCGGGGTCCCGCATGCGCCGCGTCCGCACCTCGACGTGCCGCTCGGCGCCGCCCGCCGTACGGGCGCGATACTGGAACTGACGCACCCGGCCCAGCGGATCGGCCAGCGCCGCCTTCGTCTCCGCCACCGCATGCTCGACGTCGGCGGCCACGATATGGTCGAGGGCGCTCGTGCCGATGAGCTGCGACGGCGACCAGCCCAGCACCTCGGACGATGCCGCGCTGGCGAAAGTGACGGTGGCGGTTCTGGCGTCGACCGTGTGCACCATGTCGGACATCGAATCGACGAGCGACTGGTACTCGGCGCGGGCGCGCTCGAGCTCTGCCATCTGACCCTCGAGCCGCCGCAGGAGGTCGACGCGCTCGCCGACGTCGCGGATGACGCCGATCTGTGCGGCGTCGCGGGTCACGCCGCCGACCGGTTTGCGATAGCGTATCTCGACGTGGCGCACCTCGCGGTTCGCCGTCATCATTCGGATCTGCACCTGATGCACCGCCTCGCTCGACGATCTCACCAGGCTGCGACCTGCGACGGCGGCCTGGTCGATATCGTCGGAGGCGACATGGTCGAGGAAGCGCGTGCCGACCAGGCGCTCCACTGGCACGCCCAGGAGGTCGGCAGCCGCGGAGCTCGCGAAGGTGAAGACACCTTTGGCGTTCAGCACGTAGACCGCATCCGACAGCGAGTCGATCAATGCCTGGTATTCCGCGCGGGCGCGTTCGAGCTCCAGCTCGCGGGTCTTGAGTTCTGTGACGTCGACGCGCAGCCCTACCGTGCCGCCATTTTGCGTACCCTTCTCGAGCCATTCGATCCAGCGTCCATCGGGCGCCCGCCGCAGGTGCCGTTCGCCCTTTGAGCGGAAGCGCGCGATCCATCGTTCCGGCGACTCGTCCAGGGTGATGCCGGCCGCCTCGTTGCGGCGGACGGCCTCGTACGCCAGCTCCGCATAGGTCTTGCCGATTGCCTCCGGCGAGGCGATGGCGAATGCCATCGAGCCGGCGGCCTTGTTGAACATCACCAGCCGCTCGTCCCTGTCGTAGAGCACGACGCCGGCGGGCAGCGCGTCGATCGTCTCCTGCAGCAGGTCGCGCGACCGCGCGATTTCTAGCTCCTGAGTCTTGAGGTCGGTGACGTCGACCCGGAGCCCGACGGTACGGCCGGAAGCCGTCAGTTTCTCGGACCATTCGAACCAGCGGCCCGCGATCGACTGACGCATGCGTCGTTCGCCCTTGCTGCGGAAGCGCTCGATCCATTCCTCGGGCGTGTTGAGCAAGGGCCCGTCGAATTCCCGAGCGAGCTTGGCGGTCTCATGCGCCAGTTCCTCGTAGCTGATGCCGATGACGTCGGGTCGTCTCAACAGAGGGCTGGCGGCGACGGCCGCCGTGTTGAACATCACCAGCCGCTCCTGCTGGTCGTACAGCACGACGCCGGCCGGAAGCGCATCGATCGTCTCCCGCAGTAGATCGCGCGCAGCGCCGGCCTCGTGCGCAGCCACGGTCGCCTGACGCCACTGCTCGAAATGGCGCACCGACGTCCGGCCGACGAGGAGGATCAGGATCAGGCCGGCGCCGCTGAATCCCGCAGTGCTGAGCGCGAGCACGAGAAGCGACGTCCCGTAGTTTTCGATCAGCCGCCCTACGTTTGTGTTGGCGTCGCCTGCGACGGCGGCACTCAGGCTGTTGAGGTCGCCGACCAGGGCTATCGCCTTGCCGAACTCCGAGGGAGCGATCAGGCGGCCTGGCGGGGCAAACGCCGCAATCTCCGGCGCGAGGATCTCGTGCATCGCCGAGCCCGTGGCACAAACCGCGCGCCTGCGGTCCGTGTTCGCTCCATTGCCATCCAAAGGCCCGCAGACCGTCGCCAGCGCCGACGAGAACTTTGGCCAGGCCTCCCGCAGGGCGTCCCGAACCTCGGCCGGCTGACGCTGGCCGTAGGACATCAAATGGACGGTGCGCAGCAGTTGCCGCGTGGCGTGGTCGAACCCGAGGATTTCTGCCGCATTTTGCTGTCGGTTCTCGACCTCGGCGGCGCGAAGCGACAGGGCGACCTGGGCAAACGATACGGCACAGCTGACCAGGCCGACGATCCCGGCGGCTGTCGCCCAAACGACGCCAGCCGTGCCGAGGGCCAGCCGGGCCTGTGCGGGAAAGGAGCGGACCATGTCAACAAGCCGCCCGAGGCGCAGCTCCACGGCTTGCAATGGAGCGGCCAACTGAACCATCGCCATGTACTGCCCCCCAAACCGGCGCACCGGTGTCGATGCGCGACGGAACACCCTGGAAACGACGCTCGATTAGTTCACGAGAGTGTGAATGCGAGTCGCGGGCGAGGTCACCAACGAAAATCTCCAATGTGGATGTTTGTCGGGCCGCTGCAATTATGCACGGCCCGCGCGCATCAGGAGGCGATTGGCGAGTACCGGTCCCTAGAATCGCGTCGACAGCCAGATGGCGAGCCGCGAGCCCGCCTTGATGGCAGCCGACAATGCCTCGTAGCCGGGCGTCTGCTCGGCGCCCGCCGCCAACGCAGCGTCGCGATGCTCGATCTCCTCGGCGCGGAACTTCTTGACCGTGGAGCGCAGCGCCGCCTCGTCGTCGCCGAGGCTGGCCGCCTGGCCGGCATAGTGCTCCTCGATGGTCTCCTCGACCGCCACGGTGCAGGCCATCGCCGCCTTGTCGCCCATCAGCGCAGTCGCCGCGCCGAGTGCGAAGCCCGCGGCGCTCCACAACGGCGACAGCGCGGTCGGCCGCACGCGGCGCTCGACCAGCAGGCGGTCGAACGCCTTGCGGTGCTCGCGCTCCTGGCGCGCCATGTGAGCGATCTTGCGGCCCGCCTCGCCGTTGGCGCGGCCGGTCCAGCGCAACGCGGCGAGCTGGCCCTCGTAGATGCGCACCGCGCCGAACTCGCCCGCCTGGTCGACCCGGATCGTGCGCTCGACGATCTCGCGGGTGCCCGGATCGCCGGGATTGCGGCCGTCGCCGGTCTTCACTTCTCGCCCCTCACGAGGCTCGCCACGCCGGAGGCGAGCACGAACGCCAGCACCGCCGACAGAATGGCGTTCCAGCCGGCCATCGAGATGCCCCACAGCGACCATACCGTCTCGTCGCAGCGAACCATGCGGGCACCGAACAGGTACTTCTTGAGCTGTTCCGACGTCAGCCCACGCGGAATGTTGCCCGAGCAGGCCTGTGGCCCCTCCCACCAGTGATACTCGACACCGACGTGGAAGACGCCCAGCGCCGACGTCGCAACAAGCGCGGTGATGGCGATCAGCACGAACACCAGGGCGAGCCGGGGCCAGGCGAACGAGGCGAGGGCCAGCGCGCCGGCGGCGATCGCCGCGATGTGGGGCCAGCGCTGCCAGTGGCACATCTCGCAGGGGGCGAGCCCCATGCCGTATTGGAAGTAGAGCGCACCGCCCAGCAGCGCGCCGCTGCCCAGGACGGCGACGATGCCAAGGCGGCTGGCGGCGGGGAGGGAGGCTGCGGCACTCATCATTCCATTCTAGCCCAGGCTCTGTGGCGCAAGCAGGGCGCAATGTCTCAGGGGGCGAATTCTTCGTACTGCGGCAGGTCGTCGGTGATGGTGAACCAGGGCGCCTTGGAGCCGACGAAAATGTGATGGGTCGGGCGGATGGCCGGGGCGTCGACCAGGGTTCCCATGGCGACGTGAAGCCAGGCGCCGCTGCGCACCACCGAATAGAGCAGCGAGCCGCATTGCCGGCAGTGCGTGTCGTTGCAGAGCTCGTTGCCATAGACCAGCAGCTTGTCCCGGCCCTCGGCGACGGAGAGCTTGCCCCGTTCGATGCCGGCGATCGGCTTGAAGGCCGAGCCGGTCGTGCGCCGGCAGTTCGAGCAGTGACAGTTCATGGCATAGGCGAATTCGTCGGCGACGACGTAGCAGACGGCGCCGCAGAAGCACTTGCCCGCGAGCTTCGCCGCCATCGGCCCGATCCTAGAACAGGTAGCGGAAGGCGACGAAGCCGCCGACCAGGGCGATCAGGAACAGCCAGGTGAGCAGGGTCAGCCGTTTCTCGATGAAGGCCCGGATCGGTTCGCCGAACCGCCACAGCAGGGCTGAGATGATGAAGAAGCGCGCGCCGCGGGTCACGATGGACGCCCAGACGAAGGTGAAAAGGTCGAAATGCGCCGCACCCGAGGCGATCGTGACCAGCTTGTAGGGGATGGGCGTCAGGCCCTTGATCAGGATGATCCAGGTCCCGTACTCGTCGAAGCCGGCGCGGAACTTGGCGAGGCCCGCCTGCAGGCCGTAGGTCCGGACCACCCATTCGCCGATCGTCTCGAAGGCGTAGTAGCCGATGGCATAGCCGAGCAGCCCGCCCAGCACGGAGCACACCGTGCAGACCAGGGCGATGGTGAACGCCTTCTGCCGGTTGGCGAGCACCATGGGGATCAGCATCACGTCGGGCGGGATGGGGAAGAACGAGCTCTCCATGAAGGAGACCGCGCCCATGGCGGGGATGGCGTTCTTGTGCTGGGCGAGGCGGATCACCCAATCGTAAAGGCTACGGATCATGCGGGCCGTTCACTAGCAGGGCGGGTGCGGGTTTGGCAAAGTGGCCGCCATGGCCATCCTTGCCCAGCCCCTGAAACTGCCCAACGGCGTCGTGCTCAAGAACCGCATCGGCAAGGCGCCGCTCACCGAGGGCCTCGCCGATCCGATGAACCGCGCCACCGAGCGCCATGTCCGGCTTTACCGCAAATGGGCGGAGGGCGGTGCGGCGATCGTCGTGACCGGCAACGTGCAGGTCGACCGGCGCTACCTCGAACGTCCCGGCAACGTCGTGATCGACGGCAATGGCGGCCTCGACGAGCTGCGTGCCTACGCCCGGGCGGGCACCGTGAACGATACGCAGCTCTGGATGCAGATCAGCCATCCCGGCCGCCAGACGCCGCGCCGCGTCTGCGAGCATCCCGTGGCGCCGTCGGCGGTGCCGCTCGCGTTGCCGGCCAGCGCCTTCGCGCCGCCGCGCGGGATGACGGCGGAGGAGGTGGCCGACGTGCCGCGCCGCTTCGCCCACACCGCAAGCGTCGCCCGCGAAGCAGGCTTCACCGGTGTCCAGGTCCATGCCGCGCACGGCTACCTGCTCAGCCAGTTCCTGACGCCGCTGGTCAATCGGCGCGAGGACCGCTGGGGCGGCGACCTCGCCCATCGGGCGTCCCTGCTGCTCGAGGTGGTGAGGGCGGTGCGCGCGGCGACAGCCCCTGGCTTCTGCATCTCGGTGAAGCTCAACTCGTCGGACTTCCAGCAGGGTGGCTTCTCCAACGAGGAGTGCCTGCAGGTCGTGAAGTGGCTGGGCGAGGCCTCGGTCGACCTGATCGAGATCTCCGGCGGCAACTACGAAAAGCCCGCCATGATGGGCAGCGGCGCCAGGGACAGCACGGTGCGGCGCGAGGCCTACTTCCTCGAGTATGCCCGGCTCATCAAGCAGGCCGCGCCGGTGCCGATCATGCTGACCGGCGGCTTCCGCACGCGCGCGGGGATGGAAGCGGCGCTGGCGGAGGGCGCCTGCGACGTGATCGGGCTCGGCCGGCCGATGTGCGTCGACACCGACCTGCCCAACCGCCTCCTGGCCGGCGCCGAGGGCGCCACTGCCTACGAGGACCGGATCGCGCCGGCGAAGGCCGGCCTCGGCTGGTTCTGCCTGCAGCTCCTCGCGCACGGCGACGGCCGCGAGCCCGATCGCGCGCTCGGCGGCGAGGAGGCCATCAAAGGCTACCTCGCCAACGAGGAGAAGACGGCGGCCGCGCTGGTCGGCCGCTGATCGCTACTCCGCAGCCTGCTTCAGCCGGGTCGGCACGGTCTCGCCGGCCAGCAGGGCGGCGCGTGCCGCCTCGTATTCGGCCTTGAGCCGCGCCACGATCTCGGCGGCCGGCGGCGCGTCGTAGATCTGGCCGACGCCCTGGCCCGCGCCCCAGATGTCGCGCCACGCCTTGACCTTCATGTTGCCGCCCGAGCCGAAGTTCATCTTGCTCTTGTCGGCTTCCGGCAGCGCCTCGGGGTCGAGGCCGGCGGCGGCGATGCTGCGCTTCAGATAGTTGCCGTGCACGCCGGTGAAGAGGTTGGTGTAGACGATCTCCTCGCCGGTCGAGTCGATGATGCACTGCTTGTTGGCCTCGGTCGCGCTGCCTTCCTTGCTGGCCGTGAAGCGCGTGCCGAGATAGGCGAGGTCGGCGCCCATCGCCTGGGCGGCCAGCACCGAGGCGCCGTTGGAGATCGAGCCCGAGAGCAGGATGGTGCCGTCGTAGAACTGGCGCACTTCCGGCACCAGCGCGAAGGGCGAGAGGCGCCCGGCGTGGCCGCCCGCGCCGGCGCACACCAGAATCAGGCCGTCGACCCCGGCCTGCAGGGCGCGCTTGGCGTGCGTCACGTTGGTCACGTCGTGGAACACCAGGCAGCCGTAGCGATGCGCCGACTTCACCACGTCGTCGGGCGCGCGCAGCGAGGTGATCTGGATCGGCACCTTGTACTTCTCGCAGAGGTCGATGTCGTGCTGCAGCCGGTCGTTCGAGCTGTGCACGATCTGGTTGACCGCGAACGGCGCCACCTTCCGGTCGGGATGCTTGGCCTTGTATTCGCCGAGTTCCGAGGTGATGCGCTTCAGCCATTCCTCGAGCACTTCCTTGGGGCGCGCGTTGAGCGCCGGGAAGGAGCCGACGACGCCGGCCTTGCACTGCTCGATCACCAGATCGGGATTGGAGATGATGAACAGCGGCGCGCCGACCACCGGGATCGAGAGGTTGTCGCGCAGCAGGGCGGGAAGGGCCATCGTTTCGCTCCTTGGAATATTGGTTCGCTGAGTTGCACCGGGCCTAGCACGCTCGGCCGCGCCGTCGCTACTTCATCAGCTCGTAGGGCCCGCCTTTTTCGAGGGCCCGCCGGTAGGCCGGCCGTGCCTGGATGCGCTCGACGAAGCCTTTCAGCCTGGGCATGCGGTTGACGGCGGGCGAGCGCGCCGAGGCGGCTTCGAGGGGAAAGCTCATCTGGATGTCGGCGGCGGTGAAGGCGTCGCCCGCGAACCAGTCGCGGTTGGCGAGTTCGCTCTCGAGGAAGGCGAAATGGTTGGCGAGCTGGGGCCCGAGCAGCGTCTTGTCGGCGCCCGACGAGATGGCGCGCGCCACCGGCCGCATGAAGAACGGCACGCGCGTCGGCAGGCGGCCGAACACCAGCTTCATGAGCAGCAGCGGCATCAGCGAGCCCTCGGCATAGTGCATGAAGTAGGTGTAGCGCAGCTTCTCCGGCGTGCCGGCGGGCGGCGTGAAGCGGCCCGCACCGTAGGTCTCCGACAGGTATTCGAGGATCGCCCCCGACTCGGCCAGCGTCTTGTCGCCGTCGACGATCACCGGCGACTTGCCGAGCGGGTGCACGGCGCGCAGCGCGGCCGGCGCCTGCATCGACGGCTCGCGCTCGTAGCGCTTCACCTCGTAGGGCAGGCCGAGTTCTTCGAGCATCCAGAGGATGCGCTGCGAGCGCGAGTTGTTGAGGTGATGGACGACAATCATCGTGGCCTCCCTTAGAGCGGACCGGGACGCCAGTTTCCATGAAAGCCCGCAGGCACGCGACTGCTCAAATGGGCGAGCGCCACCGGACCCTTGGCGATGTCGGTCGCCTCGAACACCGCGAGGTCGCTGCGGCCCTCCTCGGAGCGGAAGATGGTGCACAGCACCCAGCCGTCGCCTTCGGCGGCGTCCTCGCTACGCGGCACGAACACCGGCTCGCCAAAGCGGTCGTCTTCGCCGGCTTGCCAGGTCGCATTGTGCCCGGTCTTGAGGTCGTAATGGGTGATGCCCTCGCTGCGGCGAATGCCCGCTTCGGCGACGTTGCCCGACACGATCCAGCCATGGCGGTAGTCGCTCATGCAGAAGCGTTCGTCGAAGCGCGGGAACTCGCCGGCACGGTCGTCGAGCTGTTCCTCCTTGAAGGTGTCGGCCTGGCCCGAGAGGTCGAAGGTCCAGCGGAACAGCCGCGCCGCCGGCGCCTCCTTCGACGAGGGCGAGCCGTCGGGCAGCGGGAAGAGCGGGGCGATGTCGTACTTCATGACATCGACCACGACCTTGCCGTCCGCTGTCTCGAAGTGGTTCATCGGATGGAACACGTAGGAGGCGGGCGCCGTCACCCACTTCACGTCGGCCACCGTGCCGCCGCGCGGGATGAAGGCGATGTGCGTGCCCTTGTCGGGCTCCCAGGCGAAAGGCGGCAGGCCGCCCATGGCGCGTTCCATCGAGCTGGTGAGCGGGAAGATCGGCACGACAATCCAGTTCCTGGTCACGGCAAAGTCGTGGATCATCGAGGGGAAGGGCCCGTCGAGGAGCTCCGCGCGCGTGATCTTGCCCTCGGCGGTGACGCTCTGGATGCTCACCTCCCTGGTGAAGCGGCCCTTGGCGGAATAGCCGAAGAACACCATCTCGCCCGTCTTCGGGTCCATTTTGGGATGCGCCGTGAAAGGTCCGCAGAGCTTGTCGCCATAGGTCTCGTAGCCCTTCTCCGTCGCCGGCATCAGGCTCGCGGGATCGAGCGCGAACGGCGCATGTGCCTCCTCGAGCGCGAGCAGCTTGCCGCCGTGCCAGACGATGTTGGTGTTGGCGATGGTCGAGTTCAGGGCAAAGACGCGCGGATCGGTGAAGCGCGGATTGCTGAAGGCGCCGGAGAGCCCTTCGCCCTCCTCGTTCTCGATCTTCCACTTGGGCGTACGCACCCAGCGGTTCCGGTAGGAGACGTTGCCGTTCTCGATATGGAAGGCGTGGATCATGCCGTCGCCGCTGAACCAGTGGTACGGCCCGCGCGGCGCGAATTGCGGGTTGGGGCCGTTGCGATAGAGCGTGCCGCACAGCTCCTTCGGCATGTCGCCCGTGATGTGGAGGTGGGCCGCATCGGCCTCGGTGTTCACGGGCGCGAAGTAGCCACGCAGGAAGGGATTGTCCGTCGGGAAAGCCTTGGCCATCGGATCCTCTTTCTAGGTAACGCTGTGTATCTAAGGACGCTATCAATACACAGCGTTTCCCGCAAGCGCGATTTCAGGGATTGTTTTCCCGCCGCCGCAGGACGGCGTAGCCCGCCACGCCGAGCGCCAGCAGGAGGAGGCCGAAGGCGAATTCGGTGGTGGTCGGGCCGATCCAGTCGAACATGGGCGTGGCGGCGAGGTTGAACAGCAGCATCGAGCCCGCCATGACCGCGAGCCGCAGGCGGAAGACGCGGGCGATCTCGGTGCCGCGGAACACGGTCTGCATGCGGGTGATCATCGGGATGAAATAGAACGGCCCGCCGAAGCCCGCGATCAGGCCGGCCGCCATCATGGCCGGCAGCTTCAGGGGATTGTCGAGCGTCCAGGCGGCGAGGGCGATCAGGGCGAAGCCCGAGCCCATCGCGACGTAGCCCAGGAACATCGTCGAGAGCGGCCGGCGGAAGCGCACCGAGCCGGCCACCAGGTTGCCCACCACGTCGCCCACGCCGCAGGTGCCGATGATCAGGCCGAGCGCTGCCAGGCCGTGGAAGCCGAAGAGGTGCGGATCGTGTTCGACGACCATCAGCGCGATGCAGAGCTGCAGCGCCACGCTCCACGGCCCGTTGGCCGTGGCGTTGACCAGCAGCAGCGCCCCCATCGTGCGCTCGCGCAGCATCAGGCGCGCGCCGTCGAGCAGCGCATCCCAGGCGCCGCGCCAGCCGACGCGTCCCGGCCGCGGCTTGTGCGCGGGATCGACCAGCCGGTCGCGCACCGCCCACACCGCGAGCCCCGACAGCACGAAGCCCAGCGCCGTGATCGACAGGAAATGGATGACGGGGACCAGGGTATTCAGCACCGCCGCCAGCATCGGCCCGATGAGCCGCGCCAGCCGCCATGTCGCGTCGAACAGGCCGTTGATCGCCTGCATGGCGCTGCGGTCGGTGACCAGCACCGGCACCGCCGACTGCAGCGCCGGCGTGAACACCATGCGCAGGCCGGCGAGGCCCATCACCGAGAGCACGAGGAGCGGGATCGAGATCCCCCAGATGTAGAAGCCCGCGACCGGCAGCAACGCCAGCACAGCGCTGGCATACTTGGCGCCCATCATGGCGCGGTCGGCGCGCCAGCGGTCGAAGGCCGAGGCGCCGAGCAGGCCGACCACCAGCATGGCGCCGTACTGCGTGGCGTTGACGTAGCCCGCAGCGTTGCCGATCTGCTCGGCCGCGATCCACACCACGGCCACGCGGAACAGATCCTCGCCGATTGTCGAAGCGGCGAGTCCCGACCAGACGGTGGCGACGGCGGGGTCCTTGAGCGGTCGGAGGACGGGGATCATCGGCTCAGCGCACCCACACCCCGCCGTCCTTGTTCCTGTAGCCCAGCGACAGATAGGCCGCGTCGACCAGCGCCTGGCCGCGCTCGTTCATCAAGAGGCCCGGACCCATGCGGTTCATCGTGTAGCCGAATGAGAGACCGGCGGCAGGATCGGCGAAGCCCAGCGAGCCGCCCGCACCGACATGGCCGAACGCCGCACTGCCCAGGATCACGCTGTCGCAAGCCTCGCCCCACAGCGTCGCGGCCAGGCTGCGCTTCCTGTTGTCCATCGACTTCATGAAACCCAGGGCGAAGCGCGTCGGGATGCGGAGCGTGGCGTCGTCGTGCGTCGCCATCGACACCTCGGCCATGCGCGCGAGCGTCCTGGCGTCGACCAGGTTGCCGCCGCCGCCCATCGAGCCTCCATTCGCCAGTGGCGCATACATGCCGGCGAGCCCGCGCGCGTTGGTGATGCCGTTGGCCGCGCCGATCTCCGCGGCATGGCCGGCCCGCGTGTTGGCGCCGCCCGAGCGCCAGGCGCCGTTGTTGAAATAGAAGAGGGCGGGGATCGATTGCTTGTTCGTGGCGAGGTCGCGCATGAACGGAGTCACCGCGTCGGCCGGCTTGTAGACGTGCGGCACGACCGGCGCGACGCGGGGCTCGATCTCCTCGGGCAGACCGATCCAGAAATCGAGTCCCAGCGGACCTGCGATCTCCTCATGGAAGAAGGCGCCGAGCGACTTGCCTGAGGCGCGGCGCACCATCTCGCCCACGGTCCAGCCAAAGGTGAAGCCGTGATAGCCGTTGCGCGTGCCGGGCTCCCAGAACGGCACTTCGTCGGCGAGGCGGCCGGTCATGTAGTCCCAATCGTAGGGTCCGTCGTCCTTCACCTTGGCGCGCACCGCCGGCACCGCCGAGGAATGGTCGAGCATCATGCGGGTCGTCACGCGCTCCTTGCCGTGCTGCGCGAATTCGGGCCACAGCTCGGAAACGGGCGCGTCGAGATCGAGCTTGCCGCGGCTCGCCAGGACGTGGGCGCAAAGCGCCGTCGCGCCCTTGGTGCAGGAGAAGACGATCGAGACGGTGTCGCGCGTCCACGGCGCCTGCGTCTTGCGGTCGGCCAGGCCGTCCCACAGGTCGACGACGGTCTCGCCGCCCACGGTCAGGCAGACCGAGGCGCCGATCTCGCCCTTCCTGTCGAAGTTCTCCTTGAAGGCTTCGGCGACGCGCTCGAAGCCCGGCCGGCAAACGCCTTCGCTCATTGCGGCTCCGGCAGGTCGAACACGTTCAGCAGGAAGCGCGCGGCAAGCTGCAGGCCCGAATCGTCGATGCCGTGGCCGACGCCCTGGGCAATGTGCAGGCCGACCTCGAGGCCGGCGTCGCTCAGCGTCTGCGCGGCGCGTTCGGTCAGCACGTGCGGCAGCATCTCGTCGGCATCGCCGTGGATCAGCAGCACCGGCGGCCGGCTCGCCATCTCCGACTGCAAGAGCTCGGCCCCCGCCAGCATGCCGGAGAAGCCTATGATGCCCGCGAGCTGCCGTCTGCGCCGCAGGCCGACATGCAGGGCCATCATGGTGCCCTGGCTGAAACCCAACAGCACGGTCCGCGATTCGTCGAGTCCGTAGGCCGCCATCGTCTCGTCGAGGAAGGCGTCGAGCAGCGGCGCGGCGGAACGCACGCCGGCGAGCGCCGTCGCCGGATCGAGCCGGGCGATGCCGAACCACTGATAGCCGAACGGGTTGCCCTCGCAGGGCTGTGGCGCATTCGGCGCGTGGAACGCCGTGTCGGGCATGAGCTGCGCGAACAGCGGCGCCAGTCCGATCAGGTCGTTGCCGTCGGCGCCGTAGCCGTGCAGCAGCACCACGAGATGGCCGGGCGGACCTTCGTTGAATGGACCGTGGCTGGGGCCCTCGAGCCTCTGTTCGGCGAGTCGGGTCACGTCTTCTTCTCCCTGGCGCTCCAGTCCGGCATGTTGCGGCGATAGTGCCAGAGCACCAGCGCGGCGGCGCTGCGCCACGGCCGCCACGCCTCGGCGATTTTGAGAAGCCGCTTTGCGTCGGGCCGCTTGCGCAGGCGCTTGAGATGCTGTGCGGCTATCACCAGCCCGAGGTCGAGCCCCGGCATGATGTCGGGCCGGCCGTGCGCGAACATGAGATAGATCTCCGCCGTCCACGGGCCGATCCCCTTGGCCTGGGTCAGCATGGCGATGGCAGCGGCATCGTCGAGATCGTCCAGCGAATCGAAATCGATGCGGCCCTCGACGATGTCGGTGGCGAGGCTGCGGCCGTACTTCATCTTGGCGCCCGAGAGACCCACGGCCCGCAGCTCGTCGTCGGTCAGCGCGAGGAATGCCGCCGGCTCCATCGACGGCACCGCCGCTTCGAGCCTCAGCCAGATCGAGCGGGCGGCGTGCACCGAGACCTGCTGGCCGACGATCGAGCGCATTAGACCTCCGTAGCCGGTCGGCACCTCGCGCAGCTCCGGGTGGCCCGCCTCTTCGAGGGCGCGGGCGATGTCGGGGTCGGCGGCGGCCAGCTCGCCGAGCGCCTTCTTGAGGGTCTTCCTGTCGAGAACGATGCGGGACGCGCGTTTGGCCATGGCCGGTCCGGCATAGCATGCGGAAAGGGCGCGCTGTAACGTCCGATCATGACGGTCGTCACGCGGTTTGCCCCCAGCCCGACAGGCGAACTTCATCTGGGCAGCGCCTATTCGGCGCGGATCGCCTGGCAGCGTGCGCGCGAGGCGGGCGGCACCTTCCTGGTGCGCATAGAGGACATCGACATCCGCCGCTGCCGGCGTGAGTTCGAGGCGGCGATCCTTGCCGATCTGCGCTGGCTGGGACTCGCCTGGGACGGTGAGGTGCGCCGCCAGTCCGATCATTTCGCCGACTACGGCCGGGTGCTCGACCAGCTCTCCGCACGGAGCCTGATCTATCCCTGCTTCTGCACCCGCGCCGACATCGCGGCATCGGCCGGCGCGCCCCACGGACCGGATGGCCCTCTCTATACCGGCACTTGCCGCAACCTGTCGGACGACGAGCGTCGCCGCCGGATCGACGCCGGCCGCGAGTTCTGCATGCGCCTCGATTCGGCGCGTGCCGCCGCGGAGGCGGGGCCGTATTCCTTCGTCGACGAGGGCAGGGGCCGCATCGACGGCCAGCCGCTGCTGATGGGCGACTTCGTGATCGCCCGCAAGGACACGCCGACCAGCTATCATCTTGCCGTCACGGTCGACGACCATCTGCAGGGCGTCACCCTGGTGACGCGCGGCGAGGATCTGCTGCCCTCGACGCATGTCCACGGCCTGTTGCAGAAGCTGCTGGGCTACGCTGCGCCGCAATATGCCCATCACCGCCTGCTGACCGCCGCGGACGGCCGGCGTTTTGCCAAGCGCGACAGGGACCTCACCATCCGCGCCCTGCGTGAGAGCGGCCGGACGCCGGCGAAGGTCTTCGCCCTGATTGATGGTTTCCTGGCGAAGGCCTAACATTCCCCAATGGAACAAAAAGAACGACTGGCCGTCGGGAGGCGGCTGCTCGGCCACATCGATGGCCGCACCACGGATTTGGCCGACGCGCTGTTCCGCAATCGCGTCGACGCCTACTCCAGTCGCGAGCGCGCCCTGCGCGAGCGCGATGCGCTGTTCCGCAGCATGCCGCTGTTCATGGGCCTGTCCTCGCGGCTGCCCAAGCCGGGCGACTATCTGACCGAGGACGTGGCCGGCATGCCGGTGCTGCTGACGCGCGGCGCCGACGGCACGCTGCGCGCCTTCGCCAATATCTGCCGCCATCGCGGCGCACCGGTCGCCGAGGGCTGCGGCAATGCCCGCGCCTTCGTCTGCCCCTATCATGCCTGGACCTACGATTCCCAAGGCAAGCTGATCGGCGTCACCGACAAGGTGGGCTTCGCCGGCCTCGACCTCGGCACGCACGGGCTGGTGCGCCTGCCGGCCGGCGAGAAGCACGGCACCATGTTCGTGCGGGCGACACCGGTGGGGGCGGGCGAGAGCCCCGATATCGACGTCGATGCCGTGCTCGGCCGCTTCGCGCCGGATTTCGCCGCGCTTCGGCCCGAGACCTATCCCATCCACTCCGTCGATCGAGTGAAGCCGCGCATCAACTGGAAGTTCGCCGTCGACACCTTCCTCGAGGGCTATCACATCCCGCATCTGCACCGGAAGACGATCGGCCCGTACTTCATCGGCAACTGCGGCACGTTCGACGGCGCGGGGCCGCACGGCCGCATGTGCGTGGCGCGCACGTCGATCGACGCGGTGCGCGTCCTGCCCGAGGGCGAGCGCAACTTCACGCCGCACGTCATCGCGATCTACCAGCTCTTCCCCAACACCATCATCGTCTGGCAGGTCGACCATATCGAGATCTGGCGGACCTTCCCCGACCGCGACGATCCCAGCCGCTGCGAGATCGAGTTCGCGCTCTACAAGCCGGCCGGCAGCGACCGGCCCGACGCCTACTGGGAGAAGAACCGCGATATCGCCATCCGCACGGTGATGGACGAGGATTTCCCGCTGGGCGAGCGCATGCAGATCGGCTTCGAGTCCGGCGCCACCGACGAGGTGATCTACGGCCGCAACGAGCCGTCGCTGGTGCATTTCCACAGCTCGATCCGCAGCGCGCTGGGCGTTGCGGCGTGACGCCGGTCCGGTGACGCCAGCAGCGCAGCGGCCCGACTTTCCGGCGGGCGGCTGCGCCGTCGTGATCGGCGGCTCGGGTGGTATCGGCCGCGCCGTCGCGGTCCAGCTTGCCGGGCACGGCTGCGACGTGGCGCTCAACTATTTCAGCGGCCCGGGGCGCGCCGAGGAGACGGCCGAGCTTGTGCGCGGCGCGGGCCGCGAGGTCCACGTCGCCAAGGTCGACCTGCGCGACGAGGCCATGGTGAAGGAGTTCGTCGACGACGCGGCGGAACATTTCGGCGGTGTGCATACAGTCGTCTACGCCGCCGGGCCCTACATCCCCATGCGCTTCGTCAGCCGCCAGCCGGCGTCGGCGTTTCGCGAGGTGATGGAGCACGACGCTTTCGGCTGCTATCACCTGATCCAGGCGGCCCTGCCGCATCTGCGCACCGCCAAGGGCAGCTTCACCGCCATCGTCACGCCGGCCATCCGGCGCTACGCCGCCAGGGACGTGCTGAGCGCCGCCCCCAAGGCCGCGATCGAGCAGCTGGTGAAGGCGGTGGCCGCCGAAGAGGGCCGCTTCGGCGTGCGCGCCAACGCCGTCGGCGTCGGCGTCATCACTGACGGGCTCTATCACGCGCTGGTCGAGCGCGGCGACTTCGACAAGCGCTTCCTCGAGGCGTCGCGCCAGGCCAAGGCGCTGAAGCGGCTGGGCACGGCGGAGGAGGTGGCCGAGGGCGTGGTGTTCCTGGCCTCGCAGCGCGCGCGCTGGATCACCGGGCAGACGCTGATGGTCGACGGCGGCTATGCACTATAGGGGCCTGTCGCTTTCGCTTCTGGCTTTCGCGATCGTCGTCTATGTGGCGGCGCTCCTGCAGGACGAGGCGTTCTGCGTCGCCGGCAGGTGTGCGGACTGGCCGGGCTACGCGATCCTGCTGTTCGGCATGCTCGCCGTCGGCGACGAGCCGGGCAACATGGCGTGGTTCGCCAATCCGCTCGCGTTCGTCGCCTGGTTGGCGACCCTGTTCGGCCGTCGGCTCCCCGCGATCGTGCTCTCGGTCGCGGCGCTCGCGCTGGCCGCCTCGTTCCTGTTCGCGAAGACCGTCGTGTCCAACGAAGCCGGTATCGCCAACCCCGTCACCGGCCTCAGGCCGGGCTACTGGCTCTGGCTGTCGAGCCTGGCGATCGCCTGCCTCGCCGCCGCGGTCGCCACCCGTTCCCGTCCCACCGAGTGAGGTTCGCCATGCAGCGCACCAAGCCGCCGTTCCGCGCCGACCAGGTCGGCTCCCTCCTTCGCTCGGCACCCGTGAAGGAGGCGCGGACGAAGCGTGCCGCGGGCGAGATCACGGCGGCCGGGCTCAAGGCCGTCGAGGATGCCGAAATCGCCAAGCTTGTGGCAAAGCAGGAGGCGATCGGCCTGCAGGCCGTGACCGACGGCGAGTTCCGCCGCTCCTGGTGGCACTACGATTTCCTGAAGGGGCTCGACGGCGTCGGGCTGGTCAGCGTGGCCCAGGGGTTGCAGTTCAAGGGCACGCAAACCAAGGCCGAAGGCCTGCACGTCGACGGCAGGATCGATTTCCCGTCGACGCATCCGATGCTCGACCATTTCCGGTTCCTGAAGTCGGTGGCCAAGGCGGTGCCCAAGATGACCATTCCGTCGCCCACGGCGTTGCACTATCGCGGCGGCCGCCAGGCGATCGAGACATCGGTCTATCCCGAGATGGAGCCGTTCTTCGAGGATCTCGGGAAGGCCTACGCCAAGGCGGTGCGGGCGTTCGGCGAGGCGGGCTGCACCTACCTGCAGCTCGACGAGGTGTTCGTGGCCTATCTCTGCGATCCCGCGCAGCGCGACTATCTGAAGGGCCGCGGCGACGATCCCGACAGGCTGCTGCACGTCTACGCCGACCTGGTGAACGCCGCCGTCTCCGGCCGCACGCCGGGCATGACGATCTCCATGCACCTCTGTCGTGGCAACTTCCGCTCGACGTGGATGGCGCAGGGCGGTTACGAGCCGGTGGCCGACGTCTTGTTCAACAGGATGGGCGTCGACGCGTATTTCATGGAATACGACAGCGACCGCGCCGGCGGCTTCGAGCCGCTCAGGCTCCTGCCGAAGAACAAGCATGCCGTGCTGGGCCTCGTGACCTCCAAGACCGGTGCACTTGAAGGCAAGGGCCAGCTCAAGCGCCGTCTCGACGAGGCCACGACATTCATCGACCTCGACCGGCTCTGTATCAGCCCGCAATGCGGCTTCGCCAGCACCGAGGAGGGCAACCTGCTGGCCGAGGAGGAGCAGTGGGCCAAGCTTGCGCGCTGCGTCGAGGTGGCGCGGGAAGTGTGGACCTAGGCATGGCGTCGCCCATCCTCTACGGCAATCGTGAGTCCGGCCATTCCTACAAGGTGCGCCAGACGCTCGTACTGCTCGGCATGGCGCACGAGTATCGCTACGTCGATCTGCGGCCGCCGCGCGCCGAGCGCCGCGCCGATTTCGTCGCCGTGAGCCCCTACGGCGAGGTGCCGGTCTTCATCGACGGGGACGGCGTGCTGGCGCAATCGAACGCCATCCTGCTGCATCTCGCCCGCAGGAGCGGCCGGCTAGGTGGCGGCGCCGACCTCGACCGGACGACGCAATGGCTGTTCTGGGAGGCCAACCGCATCGGCTTTTCGCTGCCCAACCTGCGCTTTGCCCTGCGCTTTGCCCAGGAGGACCCCGCCATCGTCGCCATGCTGCGGCGGCGGACCGAGGCCGACCTCGACCGGCTGGCGCAGGAATTCGATCGGCGGCCCTATCTGTTGGGCGAGGCGCCGGGCGTCGCCGACATCTCCTGCGCGGGCTATCTGTTCTTCGCCGACCAGGCGGAGATCGACCTTGGCCGCTGGCCGTCGGTCGCCCGCTGGCTCGATCGCCTGGCCGCCATGCCGGGATGGCAGCATCCCTACGATCTGATGGACGCCAAGGCGGCCACGCCGTGCTGATCGTCCTCGGCGGATTGCCGGGCAGTGGCAAGACGACGTTGGCAAGGGCCCTCGCCGCGCGGATCGGCGCCGTCCACGTGCGCGTCGACACGATAGAGCAGGCCCTGCGCTCGATCGATGCCCTCCGCGACGATGTCGGCCCCGCGGGCTATCTAGCCGCCTACGGTGTCGCCGGCGACAATCTGCGGGTCGGCAGGACGGTCATCGCCGACTCGGTCAATCCGCTGAAGATCACGCGCGATGCCTGGCGGGCCGTCGGCGAGGCCGTTCCCGTATCCGTCGCGGAAGTCGAGGTGATCTGCGGCGACAGGACCGAGCATCGCCGCCGCGTCGAGACGCGGACGCCGGACATCGCCGGCCTGAAGCAGCCGACCTGGCAGGCGGTCCTGGATCGCGACTACGAGCAATGGGACCGGGACCGCATCGTCGTCGATACGTCGACGAAGGGAGTGGAGGAGCTGGCAGCCGGCCTGGCATCGCGCCTCAGCGCCCTTCGAGCTGCTTGAGGATCCAGACCTGCACGGTGTTCGATTCGAGGAACTCGCGCGCGGTTCTGCGCAGGGCGGGATCGCGGGCGTTGCCGTCGATGATGGCGGTGATGACGTCGCACTTGTAGGCGATGGCCGTCGCCTCGCCGTAGCGCAGCGCGCCGTTGTGCCGCTTGTGGACGTAGACCCGCGTGCGGCCGAACAGGTCGGTGACGCGCACCTTCTCGCCCGGGCCCACCGGCTTGAAGCGCGGGTCGAGCAGGCGGATGTCGACCTCGCGTTCCAGCGCCTCGTCGGTGGCGATGCCCTCGGGGCAGTCGCCGTCGCGGAGCTTCAGCCAGACATAGATGTCGTGATCGTCGCCGCTGTAGGCGCGGCCGACCGGCGCGGCCTGCGGCGAGAACGGCCAGGTGAACGGCCGCCAGCCCTTCGAGTCCGTCGGTCCCAGCGCGATCTGCCGTTCGGCGTACCAGGCGATGGCTGCAAGCCCCGCGACCTGCAGCAGTGCCAGGACGATGTAGATGCGCGTCTGGCGGCTGAGGGCCATCGGCGCGGCGCCACCGTCAGATCTGGTGCGCCATCGGCGGCGCGGGGATCGGGCGGACGCGCTCGTAGGCCGCGGCCGCCCGCAGCACCAGCGCGTCGCGCGCGTGCGCGCCCACGATCTGCAGGCCGATCGGCATGCCCTCGCGGTCGAGGCCGCAGGGGATCGTCGCTGCCGGCTGGCGCGTCAGGTTGAAGGTCAGCGTGAACGGCGTCCAGCCGATGTCGACGCCGTCGCCGCCCCACGCCGCGTTCTCGTTCACCGCGAAGGCGGTCATCGGCATGGTGGGCGTCAGCAGCAGGTCGTACTTGGCCATGAACTGGTTCAGGATCGCGGCCACCGTCTGGCGCTGGTGGATGGCGGTCACCACCGCCTCCTGCCCGAGATGGGCGCCCACCTCGGCCGCCTTCAGGAGGCCTGGGTCCATCAGCGCCCGCTTCTCCTCGCTGAAGCCCTTGACCAGGAGCGCCACGTTCGACTGCCAGTGCGCGTTCAGGATGCGCCGCGGGTCGAGGCCCATCAGGTCGGGCGAATCCTCGACCACCTTGGCGCCCAGGGTCTTGAACACCTTCACCGCGTTCTCGACCGCGACCGCCACGTCGCGGTCGATCTTGTCGCGCTCGATGAAGCCCAGGTTGGGCGAGTAGGCGATGCGCAGCCCCTTCACGCCCTTCTCCAGGCCCTTGAGATAGTCCTCCGAATCGTCGGGCCGGCCGTAGGGATCGCGCGGGTCGGGGCGGGCGATCACGTTCATCATCATGGCCGCGTCGCGCACGGTGCGCGTCATCGGCCCGACATGCGAGAGCGTGCCCTGCGCGGACGGCGGCCACAGCGGTACGCGGGCCTGCGTGGGCTTCAGCCCGAAGATGCCGGAGAAGGAGCAGGGGATGCGCACCGAGCCTGCGCCGTCGGTGCCGATCGCGAGGTTGCCCATGCCGACCGCTTCGGCCGCCGTGCCGCCGCCCGAGGAGCCGCCCGGCGTGCGGCCGATCTTCCATGGATTGTGCGTGGCGCCGTAGAGCGCGGAATCCGTCACGCCCTTCCAGCCGTATTCCGGCGAGGTCGTCTTGCCGAGCAGCACGGTGCCGGCCTCGCGCAGGCGCTGCGCCGCAGGCGCGTCGACGTTCCACGGCCCGTCGGGATCGGTGGCGAGGCTGCCCATGCGCGTCGGCATGCCCTTGGTCAGCACCATGTCCTTGATCGTGATCGGCACGCCGTCGATGTCGGAGAGCCGCTTGCCGCCCTTCTTCCAGCGCTTCTCCGAGGCGCGCGCCTGGCGCAGCGCCATGTCGGGATCGAGATGCTGGAAGGCGTTGAGCTGCGGGTTGAAGGCGTCGATGCGGGCGAGCGCCGCCCGGGTCGCCTCGACCGGCGAGGCCTTGCGGGCCTTGTAGAGCTTCACCAGCTCGTGGGCAGGCATCATGGCGAGGTCGGCAGTCATCTATCTGGTCTCCGGAAGGACTGGGAAGTCGAGAGGATGGGCGGCGGCATAGGCCGAGGCGGCGCGCAGCACGAGCGCGTCCTTGTAGTGGGCGGAAGCGATCTGCAGGCCGATCGGCAGGCCCTCGCGGCCGAGCCCGCACGGCACCGAGGCCGCGGGATGGCGCGTCAGGTTGAACTGCGGCGTGTAGGGCGACCACAGGACGTTGCCCTTGCCGTCCGGTCCGGGCGGCACGTTCTTGCCGGCCTCGAAGGGCTGCACCGCGACGGTCGGCGAGAGCAGCAGGTCGTACTTCTCGAAGAACAGGTTCCAGGCGATGGCGAGCTCGCGTCGCGTCACCTGCGCGTTCGCCACGTCCTGCACGGTGTAACGCAGGCCGACCTTGGCGCCGGCCAGCAGGTTGGGATCGAACCTGTGATGGCGCTCCTCGGGGAAGAGCTGCAGCAGGCGCTGCAGGGCGGAGAGCCAGTGCACGACGAAGGCGCGTCTGGCGTCGTCGAACGGGAACGGCGCCTCGATTTCCTCGACCGTGCAGCCCAGCGCCTCGAAGTGCCGCGCCGCCCGGGTGACGAGGGCCGCCACCTCGATGTCGATCGGATGGTCGCCGAAGCGCAGAGCGAAGCCGACCTTGAGTCCCTTTGGCAGCGTGCCGAGCTTCTTCGTGTAGTCGGTGCCGTCGGCGGGGAGCGCATGGGCGTCGCGCGCATCCGGGTGGGCGATGACGTTCATCGCGAGCGCGCAGTCGAGGGCGGTGCGCGCCATCGGCCCGACGTTGCCGAGGTCGCCGGTCAGCGACGGCGGCCAGGCCGGGACGCGGCCGAACGTGGCCTTCAGCCCCACGAGGCCGGTGAAGCTCGCGGGAATGCGGATCGAGCCGCCGCCGTCGGTGCCAATGGCGATCGGGCCGAGGCCCGCCGCCACGGCGGCGCCGGCGCCGCCCGAGGAGCCGCCGGGCGTGCGCTCGGTGTTCCACGGGTTGCGCGTGATGCCGTGCAGCGGGCTGTCGGTGACGCCCTTGTGGCCGTACTCCGAACTGGTGCTCTGGGCGAAGATGAGGGCGCCGGCCTCGCGCAGCCGCGCCACGGCCGGGGCGTCGGCGTCGGCCGGCCGCTTGTCGGTGAGCCTGCTGCCCATCGAGGCGGGCCAGCCCTTGACCCGCACCAGCTCCTTGGTCGACACCGGCACGCCGTCGAGCGGCGAGAGCGGCTCGCCCTTCTTCCAGCGTTTCTCGCTGGCGCGCGCGGCGGCCAGTGCGGCGTCGGCGTCGACCTTGCAGAGGGCGTTGATGGAGGTGCCGAGCCTCTCCGCACGCGCCAGGACGGCCTTCATCGCCTCGACCGGCGAGGCCTTGCCCCTGCGGTAGAGCCTGGAGAGCCCGGCGGCGCTGGTCTGCGTGAGGTCGGCCGTCATGCGACCGCCACTCTGGCGGCCCGATACTGCCGGGCGAGCTGCTCGGCCTGGTACTCGGCGGCCAGCGCCTGCTCGGTGCGGCCGAGGCGGCGGTAGATCTCGCCCAGCGCGCGCTTGGTGGCGGGCACGCCGGGCCGCTCGCGCTCGTCGGCCTGCAGGATGGCGAGGGCCGCATCGTTCCAGCCCGAGCGGGTCAGCGCATCGAGATGGATGGCGCCGAACAGCGCGCGCTGGGCGATCGAGCCGCCGATGGTTGCAAGATGCGGCATCGCCTGGCCGATCAGGCGCGCGGCGCCGGCATGGTCGCCCGCGGCGTGGGCGGACAGTCCGTGCGCCAGCGGCACCGTGCAGTCGGCCCAGGTCTCGCGCTCGAAGGGTTTGGCGCGTTCGGCCCGGTCCTCGAGACTCGCCAGCATTTCGGTGACAGCGCTCCTGTCGCCGGCGCGTGCCAGGCCATAGAGGTACTGCACGTCGTGAAAGGCGGAGTAGTGCTCGTGCAGCCGCGGCCTCAGGTAGGTCGCGAGATCGGCCCAGCGGCCGCCGACATCGACGCCGCGCAGCTCCAGCCGGGCCAGCAGCGAGACGGCGTTGATCTGGTCCTCGCAGAACTCCTTCCACACGCCCCACACCCGCCTGTCGTGCAGCGCCAGCGCCTCGTCGGTGCGGTCAAGATCGATCAGGAACAGCGCGAGGTGCCACCAATTGTGGGTGTACATGAAGGAGTTGCAGTCCTGCCACGTATCGGACATCGACTGCAGGAACGCCACGCCCTCCAGCATCCGGCCGCGCGCCTCCAGGCAATGCGCCACGGCGTGGTGCGCCCAGGGATCGCGGCGGTCGAGCGCGATCGCCCGGCGCGCCATCGCCTCGGCCTCGTCGAGACGGTTGCATTCCTCCAGGCCGAACGCGCACATCGCCCAGACGAAGCGGTTGTCCTCGTTGGCCTCGGCCGCCTGCTCGCCCATGCCGAGCAGGGTCTCGGCATCGCCGCGGTTGAAGGCGTGGAGCTGCGCGAGCTTGACGGCCAGCAGGTCGCGCGGCCATGCCGCGACGATCGTCTCGAAATGCCTTGCGCTGCGGTCGAGGTCGCCCGCGATCCAGGCGTCGACGGCTTCGAGCCAGGCCCGTTCGCGCGGGTTGGCGCCCGTCGACATCGCCCTGGCGCGCGCGAGGTAGCGTGTGGCCGCCTCGAAGCCGTCGGACGAGTTCATCGAGAGGTTGAGGCTTGCCGCCACCAGCGGCAGCATCAGGCACTTCTCTTCCCGGTCGGCGGCGGCGATGAAATCGCCGAAGCGGTTGCCGAAGGCGAGCCATTCCTGCCTGACGAAATCGAGTGCCGCGACCGCGCTCGCGTCGGCATTGCTCAGCTCCAACCCTTGGCCATCGCGCAACAAAACTGGCTCTCCATCCTCGTTGATGCAGCTTCGCACGGCATGCCACGCTGGGCAAAAGATCAGGAGGAAAAAATGAAGCGTCGTCACCTGCTGGGCGCATCGGCGGCATCCGTCGCGCTGCTCGCCCTGCCGCATGCCTCGCGCGCCCAGGCGTTCCCCGACAAGCCGATCCGGTTCGTCGTGCCCTACGCGCCGGGCGGCGCCACCGACACGTCGGCGCGCATCGCCGCCGAGTATCTCTCGGGCAAGCTCGGCCAGCAGGTACTGGTCGACAACAAGCCGGGCGGCGGAACGATCATCGCCACCGACACCGTCGCCAAGGCCAGGCCCGACGGCTACACGGTCCTGCTGTCGGCCGCGCCCATCGCGACCAACAGCGCTTTCGGGCTGAAGCTGCCCTACGATCCGCTCAAGGATTTCGTGCCGGTGTTGAGCTTCGTCGACATGCCGCTGGTGCTGGCGGCCAACAAGGACGCGCCGTTCAGGACCATGGCGGAGATGATCGCCTGGGTGAAAGCCCAGCCCGGGCCGGTCAGCTACGCCTCGGCCGGCAACGCCAGCATGCCGCATCTGTGGGCCGAGATGCTGAAGCTGCATCTCGGCATCAAGCTCGAGCACATCGGCTACAAGGGCAGCGCCGACGCCATGAAGGACGTGCTGGGCGGCCATGTGAAGATCTTCTCCGACACGCTGCTGCCGAGCGGTCTCGCCATCAAGGACGGCCGCCTGCGCGGGCTGGTCGTGGCGGCGAGCGAGCGCGTGCCGATGCTGCCGGACATCCCGACGGTGAAGGAGGTCGGCCTGCCCGGCATGGAGGGCGCGGTGTATTTCGGAATCCTGGTGCCGGCCGGCACGCCCGATGCGGTGGTCGCGACCCTGAACAGGGCGTTCAACGGGATGCTGGCCGATCCTGCCCCGCGCAAGCGCCTGATCGATCTCGGCTTCCGGCCGATCGGTGGCCAGGGCGCGGACTATGGCAGGTGGATCGCCACCGAGATCGTGAAGTGGCGCAAGGTGATCAAGGACTCCAACATCACGCCGCCGGCGTGAGCGTCAGATCTTCGGGCTGCCGCCGAGGAAGCAGTAGATCATGCCGCCCTTGCTGGCGCAGATGTGGCTGTTGCCGTCGGGCGCGAGCTGCTTCAGCACCACCCGGGGCGGCACCGGCACCCAGCGGCCGTTGAGCAGCGCGTACCAGTTGCCGTCGTCCTTCTGGTAGGCACGGGTCGGCCGGCAGTCGCCCTCGACTCCATCCTTCGTGCCGTTGCAGCACGAGGCATTCGAGCCGGGCTGCTTCAGCTTTTCGTACCAATCGTGGTTTTCGGCATGGCCCTGGCCGTAATGGCCGGAATGGTCCTGCGCCATCGCGGGCAACCAGGCGACAGCAGCGACGACAAACGCTGCGCTCAGCAAACGACGTGGCATGGGGGCCGCCACCTTTCGCTGTGTCGGCCGAGCCGGCAACGTATTCGTAGCGACGTGCCGTCGCTCAGCCGAGTCCGTTATTACAAGTATACATCATCCGGAGGCCCGAGACGATGGGGACGAAATCCGGATCGTCGGCCGACAGCAGGCCGTGGCGCACGAAGAAGTCGATCAACACGAGATTGCAGTTGTATTTGAACTCTGTCGTGTCGCGCACCGTCTCGAACACCCGCTGCACGGGCCACAGCTCGAACGAATGGACCTCGCCGTCGTTCGCGCGCGGTGTGAAATCCTCGGGCAGCTCGAGGTCGAAGCAGGTCATCACGTCGGGCTTGAGCTGCATGCCCGACTGGTTCCAATACGCCACGATGGCGACGGCCTTGGCGCGCCGCGCGAGCTCGGGCGGGATCGAGGCTTCCTCGCCGCATTCCTTGATCAGGTTCTCGTGCAGGCCGAGACCCACCGGCTGGCCGCCCGCGACCGTGTTGTCGAGCTGGCCGGGGAAGGTCGGCTTGTCGTAGGAGCGGCGCGGGACCCAGATGTGCAGCCCGTCGCGGCGCCGTACGTAGCCGGTCATGTGCGGCCCGCCGGCACGCACACCGAACCACGGCACGGCCGAGCGCTCCATGGCCATCAGCAGAGGCGCACCTTCGTGCGGCGCCACGGCGTACTGCTCCTCCCGCCACAGGCCCTTGAAGTGGCCGCGCTCGCGCAGTTCCAGCAGGAACGCATGCATCGCCGCCGTGCGCTTCGCCGGCGTGTCGAGACCCGGATCGAGATGCCAGGCGCCGTCGCGACGCGCGAACAGGCCCGACCCCGCCACGACATCGGCGGCGAAGTCGCGATGCACGAAGCCTGCGCGATGCGGGCCCACGAGCCACGGCTCGAACTGGGCGAGGTCGGCGTTGTTGCAGCGGCGGATATGGTCGAGGAAGGACATCGGGCGGGGAGATAGCATAGAGTGATGCGGATGACCGAAGACGAACTTCAGAAGCGCCTGGAGAAGACCCTGCTAGCGGCCGATCTCCACGGCCTGTTCGTCGAGGACTGCCAGGACGATGTGCGTCTGCGGTTTTCACCGGGACCCGACGGGCAATGGCCGGTCTCGGCGCTGCTGTCGATCGTCGACACCTCGTTGCGCGCTGCAGCCGGTCTCGAGGCGAGCCTGTCGCATCTCAACGTGACGATCCTGAAGCCCGCCCAAGCGGCCGATGTGCTGGCGCTGGCCCGTGTCATCCGCCGCGACGGCGATTCCCTCCACGCCGAGGCCTGGCTGTTCAGCCATGCCGTCGTCGATCCCATGCTGCACGCCACGGCGACCCTCAAGCGGTCCTGATCGCCGGACCTAGCACGTGATGATTTGAGATCCAGCCTCCGGCCTCATGCTCTTCGGGACCGCGCGCATCTTGCGCGCTCATGAATCCGAGGCGCGCGGGACGCGCGCGGTCCGGAAAACATGATTCGATCCGGAATCGTCTTGCGCTAGGCCGCTTCCTTCCAGGCGCCGTCGACGACGGCCACGATGTCGCGCATGATCTGCGTCAGGTCGAAATCCTTGGGCGTGTAGACGCGCGCCACGCCGGCCGCGATCAGTGCCTCGGCGTCGGCCGGCGGGATGATGCCGCCCACCACCACCGGCACGTCGCCGATGCCGGCCTTGCGCATGCCGGCCAGCACGTCGCCGACCAGCGAGACGTGGCCGCCCGACAGGATCGAGAGGCCGACGACATGCACGCTTTCCTCGAGGGCGGCATTGACGATGCGCTCGGGCGTGAGGCGGATGCCCTCGTAGACCACTTCCATGCCGCAGTCGCGGGCGCGCACGGCGATCTGCTCGGCGCCGTTGGAGTGGCCGTCGAGGCCGGGCTTGCCGACCAGGATCTTGATGCGCCGGCCGAGTCGTCGCGATACCGCATCGACTTCGCGTCGCGCGGCTTCCAGGCGGCCGTCGGTGACGCCCGCGGCGCGCGCCACGCCGGTCGGCGCCCGGTATTCGCCGAACACGCCGCGCAGCGTCTCGGTCCATTCGCCGGTCGTGACGCCGGCCCGGGCGCAGGCGATCGAGGCCGGCATGACGTTGCGGTCCTCCTTCGCGGCCGCCGTCAGCTCGGCCAACGCCGTCGCGACCGCGGCGCCGTCGCGCGCGGCGCGCCAGGCGTTGAGCCGCTCGACCTGCTCGCGCTCGACCGAATCGTCGACCGTCAGGATCGCGCCGTCACCGGCCGAGAGCGGCGAGGGGGCGGCCTCGGTGTAGGCGTTGACGCCGACCACGGTCTGCTCGCCGGCCTCGATGGCGGCGAGCCGCTTGAGATTCGACTCGACCAGGCGCTGCTTCATGTAGGCCGCCTCGATGGCCGCCACCGCACCGCCCATGTCGGCGATGCGGCCCATCTCGGCCAGCGCTTCCGCCTTGAGCGCCTCGACCTTGGCGGCGATCTCGATGCTGCCGTCGAAGATGTCGCCGTATTCCAGAAGGTCGGTCTCGAACGCCACGATCTGCTGCAGCCTGAGCGACCATTGCTGGTCCCACGGACGCGGCAGGCCGAGCGCCTCGTTCCACGCCGGGAGCTGCACCGAGCGGGCGCGCGCGTTCTTGCTCATCACGACCGCGAGCATCTCGAGCAGGATGCGATAGACGTTGTTCTCGGGCTGCTGCTCGGTGAGGCCGAGCGAGTTCACCTGAACGCCGTAGCGGAACAGGCGCTGCTTGGGATCGGCCACGCCGTAGCGGTTGAGCGTGAGGTCCTCCCACAGCTCGGCGAAGGCCCGCATCTTGCACATCTCGGTGATGAAGCGGATGCCGGCGTTCACGAAGAAGGAGATGCGGCCAACGACCTGCGGAAAGTCCGCCTCGGGCACCTGGCCGCGCGCCTTGACCGCGTCGAGCACGGCGATGGCGTTGGCCAGCGCGAAAGCCAGCTCCTGGACCGGCGTGGCGCCCGCTTCCTGCAGGTGATAGCTGCAGACGTTCATCGGGTTCCACTTGGGAACCTCGCGATAGGTGAAGCCGATCGTGTCGGCCGTCAGCTTGAGCGACGGCTCGGGCGGGAAGATGTAGGTCCCACGCGAGAGGTATTCCTTGATGATGTCGTTCTGCGTCGTGCCCTGCAGCTTGGCGCGCTCGACGCCCTGCGCCTCGGCCGCCGATATATAAAGAGAGAGCAGCCACGCCGCCGGCGCGTTGATCGTCATCGACGTGTTCATGCGGTCGAGCGGGATGCCGTCGAACAGGGTGCGCATGTCGCCGAGATGGGAGATCGGCACGCCGACTTTGCCGACTTCGCCCTTGGCCAGCGGATGGTCGCTGTCGTAGCCAGTCTGGGTCGGCAGGTCGAAGGCGACCGAAAGGCCGGTCTGACCGCGCGCCAGGTTGGTCCGGTAGAGCTCGTTCGACTTCGCCGCCGTGGAATGACCGGCATAGGTCCTGATCAGCCAGGGCCGGTCTTTTCGGGGGGTATCGCGGGCGGGTGCGGTCATGGGTGGCGGTTCGCGGCGTGGTTGACGTAGACTGCCTACACCAATCCATGCTGCGTCGCAGCATGGAAAATCTTGCAGTGCAGCCAAAGATATCGGGGCCCGTTGAGCGACGCTTCTTCTCCCTGGACGCAGGCGGCCGCTCAAACAGCCGCTCCCGGCGTTCCCTGGACCGCAGACCTGACGCCGAGCCGCCCGGTCTATGACGGCCGGCTCGGCGAGCTCTACACCATCTACCTCCGCCACCTGGTGCTGATGCTGCTGACGCTCGGCTGGTCGCGCTTCTGGGGCCGCACCCGCATCCGCCGCTACGTCTGGAATCACCTCTCCGTGCTCGGCGACCGCTTCGAATACCGCGGGCGCGGGCGCGAGCTGCTGATCGGCTTCCTGCTCGCGCTGTTGCTGCTCGCGGCGTGGGGCGGGCTGATGTACGCGGTGTGGGTCTATGGTTTCCACGAAAAGCCGTTCGCGAGTTTCGGCCTGTTCGACATCTTCTCGCTCTCGGTCGCGCTGATCGGCTTTCCGCTGGCCTATGTCGGCCACTATGCGGGCTTGCGCTACAAGCTCACGCGTACGCGCTGGCGCGGCATCCGCTGCGGCATGGCGGGCTCGGCCTGGCACTACGGCGCCATCGCGACCTTCCTGGGCTTCGCCAACGCCATGACGGGCTATCTGCTGACGCCGGTCGTGTCGGTGAACCTTGCCCGGCCGCGCATCTCCAACACCCGCGTCGGCACCCTGCCGCTGGCCTTCGCCGGCGGTGCCGGCGACATCTACGGCCGCTACCTCGGCTACTATTTCCTGAACATCCTTGCCTGGATCGTCGCGGCGGTCGTCGTCTTCATGGCGGTCGGCGGCACGCTCGAGGGCCTCGGCCTGTCGTTCGACGATCTCGGCGGGTACTTCGCCAAGCCCAGCCTGCACACCGTGGCCCTGGTCCTTGCGGCGGCCTTCGCCGCCTACATCGTCTTCGGCCTGCTGATCCTGCCGCTGCGTTGCTGGTGGCAGGCCTATCTGCTGCGCTACCTCGTGTCCCACAGCCGCGCCGGCAACGTGCTGTTCGCCACCGCGATCACGACGCGCCAGATGTGGGGCTTCCTGGTGCTGAACTACCTGATCGTCCTCCTGACGCTCGGCATCGGCTGGCCATGGGTCATGCACCGCACCCTGAAGCTGATCGCCGACCAGCTCTGGATCTACGGCGCGCCGGAAAGCGCCGCGATTCGTCAGCCGCCCGATCGCGCGCCGGGCTACGGCGAGGGCCTGCTCGACATGTTCGACGTGAGCGGGGTCTAGAGTGACCGTGCGCTACTACGACGGCGAGACCGCCGGGGTCGAGGCCGTGGCGTTGCGCGTCACCAGCCACGAGCTGGTGATCTACCGGCCGGCCGATTCCAGCATCGTGGCGCGCTGGCCCGTGCCTGAGCTCGTGGTGCTGGGCGATTCGCGTCACGAGGCGGCGCCGCCGGTGGCCCTGCGCGGCGGCAACGCACGGCTCGTCGTCGAGGATCCTGCGTGGCGCACCCAGCTCGCCTCGCTGGTGCCCGCGCTCGCGCCGCTCGCCTTGCCGCCGATCCGCGTCGGCCGCCGCCTCGCGAGCTATTCGCTGGCGCTGGTCGCCGTGGTCGGCACGTTCTGGGGCCTGCTGGAGTACGGCACCGAATACGCCGCGCCGCTGCTGCCCTACAGCCTGCAGGCGAAGCTCGGCGAATCCGTGCTCGACGAGCTGCTGGCCGACAAGGAGGAGTGCACGGGCAAGGTGGGTCTCGCCGCCATCAACCGTCTCGCCAACGAGCTTGCGCGGGAGGCGGGCTACAAGCACGAGGTCAAGGTCCACATCGTCGAAGGCGGACCGGTCAACGCCTTCACCCTGCCGGGCTCGATCCTGGTCTTCTATTCCGACCTGATCGACCGGGCGAAGGACAGCTCGCAGGTGGCCGGCGTGGTGGCGCACGAGATCGGCCATGTCGTCCACGAGCATCCGACCAAGGGGCTGGTGAAGGCCTACGGCATGGATCTGCTGGTGAAGCTGCTGACCGGCGGTTACACCGACATCCTGGCAACGCTCGGCACCGGCGGCAACGTGCTGCTGGCGATGCGCAACGGGCGCGCCTTCGAGCGCGAGGCCGATGCCACCGGCGTGAAGCTCCTGGAGAAACGCGGCTTGCGTGCCGACGGCGTGTCGAGCTTCTTCGAGCAGATGCTGGAGAAGGAGCCCAAGGACGCGGCGGCGGCGGCCGGCATCTGGTCGAGCCATCCGCCGACCGCCGAGCGCATCGCCGCGACCAAGCGCCCGCCGAGCGGCCGGCCGGCCTTCACCTACAGCGAGTGGCAGGCGCTCAGGAGCGTCTGCAAGTAGACGGCCTTCCCCCCGGCGGTGGAGAAGGTGGCCGATCCTGCCGGGCGGGGGCTGCCTTGACCGCGCCATGCTGCTCACCTTTAGTCTAGGCAGGTTTGCCGACCAGGGGGCGGACGGATCGATGCGCGGGCTTATCGGCAGCATTGCGGCGGCGATGGTCTTGACGTGGACGGCAGCTGCCGGGGCGCAGACCAACCCGCGCACGGTCACCCAGCAGCTCATCGAGCAACTCCAGACCGGCAAGCCGCGCGACCTCGAGCTGGGGCCGTCGGTGCGCAAGGTGATTGCCGACCAGACCGAAAGTACCGGCGTCTACCGTTCGCTGGTGGCGCTCGGTCCGGTGACCGGCGTCCTGCTGAACAACACGGTGCCGCTCAAGCGCGGCACCCTCTATGCCCTGACGGCCAAGCACGACAAGGGCACGTCGACCTGGTACGTCGGCATCGGCGCCGACAGCCAGCGTGTCGAATATTTCGAGTTCAAGGTCGCGAGGTCCGCGACGCCTCTTCCCAATTCGCGTCCTGATCCGCGTCCCGATCCGTTGCCCGGCGCGACCGCGACCCGGGCGCCCCGGTCCGATCTGCGTCCCGATCCGCTGCCCGATCCCCTGCCGGGTGCCGTGAACACGCCGCCGCGGGTGCCCGAGGCGACCTCGCGCGCGGGCGGTGCGGGCGGTGCGGCCGATACGTCGGCGGCGTGCCGGAAATTCCCCAACCTCTGCTGAAGGGGCCGGTCATGATGCGGCGGCGCGACGTGCTGTTCGGAGGAGCCCTGGTGCTGGGCTTCGGCGGTGCGGCGACCTGCGTCTGCCATGCCCAGGGCACGCAGGCGCCCCATACGCTGGGCTGCATGCTGGCCGATCAGGATGTCGAGAAGATCTATCCGCACGGCGCGCCGACGGCGCAGTTCCGCAGCGGCCAGTCGCCGATGATCGCAAGCTCCGGCGACCGCGATTTCGATCGCGCGCTGGCCGAGACGCTGTCCAGGTGCGCCGACCTGCTGCAGGTGCTGCCGGGCTTCGCCTATTTCGACGACGGTCCGGCGCTCAACGCCTACGCGACCAGCCGCGTGCGGCTCGCCCGCGCCGACGGCACGGTGCTGATGGGGCTCGGCCTGCTGCGCCGACTGTTGCGCCAGCCCGAGGCGCCCGACGCCTGCGTCGCCGCCGTCTGCTCGCACGAATTCGGCCACATCCTGCAGTACAAGCTGGGCCTTGCCGATCGCCTGAAGCGTGGCCAGCCGACGGTCAAGCGGGTCGAGCTGCAGGCCGATTTCCTGTCCGGTTACTTCGCCGGCACGCGCAAGAAGGAGCGCCAGGCCTTTCCCGCCGCGGTGTTCGCCATGACCCAGTTCACCTTCGGCGACAACATGGTGGCGAGCCCCTCGCATCACGGCACCGCCGAGGAGCGCGGCGCCGCCGTCGTGCAGGGCTTCGAGGCGGCCTACCGCCGGCACCTGGGCCTCGGCGACGCGATCGACGCCAGCCTGCGCTATGTCGCCAGGGCCTGACGGGGCGACACCGCTTCGCGCAGGGCCGATGAATAGGAACCAGGCTTGACGATATAGGGTAAAATCCTATAGGCTTCCGGCCATGTCTTCGTTCGCCTGCCCTCCCGTCCTTGCTGTCCCTGTCGCAGCGGACATGGGGAAAGTGGCCAATTCGATTTCCGCAATGTCCGCTTTCGGCGGACATGGCGCGGCATCGATAGGAACACGAAAATCCTTGTCCTACAGCGGCTTGCGGCGAAATCGGGAGGACATCCGGAGTTGCGATGCCGATTCTTTTATTTTCCGCAAATGGGCGGACTCCGGACCGGCCGCGTCAGGCCCTCAGCCGCTGCCCGCCGACCCGGAAGTCCTTCAGGATCTCCGGTCGGAAGGCGAGGCCGTGGCCCGGCCGCTCGGGCGGGCTCATCGTGCCGTTCTTCGACGGCAGCACCGGCTCGATCCAGAGGTCGTCGTTCCAGTCCATGTATTCGAGGTAGTTGGCGTTGGGGATCGAGGCCAGCAGGTGCACCATCTGCTCGTGGAAGAGGTGCGGGGCGAGCCGGATGCCCCACGGCTCTGCCGCCGCCGCGATCTTGCGCAGCTCGCTGTAGCCGCCGCGCATCGGGTCGGGCTGCAGGATCGGCACCGGATGCGGCGCCTCGAAGAATGGGCGCAGGTCGTTGCGCGTGAAGTGGCTCTCGCCGCCCACGATGCGGGTCTTGAGCGCGGCGGCGATGCGCCTGTAGCCCGCGAAATCCTCGGCGATCACCGGCTCCTCCAGCCAGTAGGGATCGAACTCGTCGATGCGGTGGCCGGCCTGGATGGCGGTGTCGGCGTCCCAGCCCATGTTGACGTCGATCATGATCTCGATGCCGCCGCCCATCGCCTCGCGCATCGCCTTCACGTTCTCGACGTCCTCGCGCCACGGCCGGATGTGCGCCACCTGCATCTTGATCGCCTTGAGGCCCTGCGCGGTGAACTCCTTGGCGCGGGCGATCATGCCGTCGCGGCCGAGGCCGCGGAACACGCCGGAGCCGTAGGCCGGGATCTCGGTGCGGGCCGCGCCCCAGAGCCTGAACAGAGGAAGGCCGGCGCGCTTGCCGACGATGTCCCACAGCGCCATGTCGACGGCGCTCTGCGCGAATACCGTGACGCCCATGCGGCCCAGCCAGAAGTTGCTCCTGTAGAGCGCCTGCCAGATCGCCTCGATCTCGGTGGCGTCGCGGCCGATCACGTGCGGGGCGATCAGCTCTTTCATGCAGGTGTCGAGCGTATGGAAGCCGCCGCGCAGCGGCATCAGGTAGCTCATGCCCACGAGCCCGCCCTGGGTCTCGATCTCGAGCACGAAGATGTCGCGCTTGGTCGCGGCCAGGATGCCGGCAGCCGGCGCGGCGCCGCGCCACGGCACCTGCAGGAGCGTCGTGCGCAGCTCGACGATGGTGGTCGGGGTGGTCATAAGGCGTATCTCCCGCGATTTTCCGCCACTATGATGCGCCCGCCATGAGCCAGTCCAACCGAGTCTATCTCTTCGACACCACCCTGCGAGACGGGGCCCAGACGCAGGGCGTCGACTTCACCGTAGCCGACAAGGCCGCCATCGCCCACGAGCTCGACCTGCTCGGCATCGACTACATCGAGGGCGGCTGGCCCGGCGCCAACCCGACCGACGACCGCTTCTTCGCCGATCCGCCGGAGTTCGCCAACGCGAAGTTCGTGGCCTTCGGCATGACGCGTCGCGCCGGCCGCTCGGCGGCCAACGATCCGGGGCTCGCCGCCATCCTGCAGACCAAGGCGCGCAACGTTTGCATGGTCGGCAAGACCTGGGACTTCCACGTCGACGTGGCCCTCGAGGTCGATCGCGGCGAGTACCTCGAGATGATCTCCGACTCGCTCGCCTTCGCGAAGACGCGCATGGACGAGACGATGTTCGACGCCGAGCATTTCTTCGACGGCTACAAGGCCAATCCCGACTATGCGATGGCCTGCCTCGCCGCCGCCGAGAAGGCGGGCGCGCGCTGGCTGGTGCTATGCGACACCAACGGCGGGACGCTGCCGCACGAGGTCGAGCGCATCGTCGGTGAGGTGACGAAGAAGATCCCGGGCGAGCGGCTCGGCATCCACACGCACAACGACACCGAGAACGCCGTCGCCAACACGCTGGCCGCCGTCCGCGCCGGCGTCCGCCAGGTCCAGGGCACGATCAACGGTCTCGGCGAGCGCTGCGGCAACGCCAACATGATCGCCCTGATCCCCAACCTCGTGCTCAAGATGGGCTTCGACACCGGCCTGAAGGACGGCGCGATGGCGCGGCTGACGCATCTCTCGCGCCTGCTCGACGACCGTCTCAACATGCCGACCAACCGCAGCGCCGCCTATGTCGGCACCAGAGCCTTCGCCCACAAGGGCGGGCTGCACGTCTCGGCGGTCGAGAAGGATCCCAGGACCTACGAGCACGTCGATCCCGAGATCGTGGGCAATCAGCGCATCATCGTGGTGAGCGACCAGGCCGGCCGCTCCAACATCATGGCGCGCTTCCGCCAGATCGGCCTCGAGGTCGACCCGAAGGATCCGGGCGTCGCGCGCCTGCTCGAGATCGTCAAGGAACGCGAGTCCGAGGGCTATGCCTACGACGGCGCCGACGCCTCGTTCGAACTTCTGGCGCGACACGAACTCCATACGGTGCCCGACTACTTCGCGCTGCAGAGTTTCCGCGTGCTGGCGGAGCGCCGCGTCAACGCCCGCGGCCAGCTCATCGCGCTCTCCGAGGCGACGGTGAAGCTCGACGTGGCGGGCCGGCGCGTGATGGAGGTCGGCGAGGGCAACGGTCCGGTCAATGCCCTCGATGCTGCGTTGCGGAAGGCGCTGCTGCCGGTCTATCCCGAACTCGAGGACATGCGGTTGGTCGACTTCAAGGTCCGCATTCTCGACTCGGCAGGCGGAACGGCGGCGACCACCCGCGTCATGATCGAGAGTGCTGATGCGAAGGGCCGGCGCTGGAGCACGATCGGCGTCTCGCCCAACATCGTCGACGCCTCCTACAACGCGCTGCTCGACGCCTACACCTACAAGTTGTTCCGGGACGGCGCCCGGCCGGCGGAGCCGGCCTAAGGTTTTAGCCGGCGGCGCCGGCCTAGCGCTTTTTTCCGGCGGAGCCGGCTTGGGGTTTCGTTCGGCGGAGCCGGCCTAGCAGCCATGTTCGCGGCCCGGTTGACCTAGGAGAGGTCGGGGCAGACCATATCCACCGTGCGCGACGGCGAGCATCTGGACAGCACCAAGTCCCCGCCCATAGCGGCCGTCCCGCGACGGCCGCGGCTGGCTGGCCGCGTCCTGGCGCGCGCCTTCATGTGGCTGCTGCCGGTCCTCGTGTTGGCGATCACGCTGTTCGTCTGGCTGTCGTCCGGCCGCACCGTGACGACCGACAACGCCTACGTGAAGGGCGACCGCGCCCAGATCGCCACCGAGCTCAGCGGCCTGATCGTCGAGGTGCCGGTGCAGGAGAACCAGCGCGTGTCGCGCGGCCAGCTTCTGCTGCGTCTCGACGACCAGTCCTACCGCCATGCGCTGGCCCGCATCGACGCCGAGATCGAGACGACGCGCGCCGACATCCGGGGCTTGCGCGCGCAGTGGCGCACCAAGCGCGAGGAGATCAAGGCGGCGCTCAGCCAGCAGACCTACGCGCAGGCCGAGTTCGACCGCCAGTCCGGACTGGCCGAGAAGAAGATCGCCTCGACGCAGAAGCTCGAGGAGGCGAGGCTGGCGCTCGACGTGGCGCGCCAGCGCATCTCGGCGGCGCAGGAGGATCTGACGCGCATCGAGGCCGCCCTCGCCGGCGATCCCAAGATCCGCGCCGACAACCATCCGCGTGTGCGCCAGATGATGGCGGCGCGCGAGGAGGCGCTGCTGCAGCTTCGCCGTACCATGGTCGAGTCGCCGCTCGACGGCATCGTCTCCAAGCGCCCGGTGCCCGGCAGCTACGCGACGGCCGGCGTGCCGGTGATGGTGGTCGTTGCCGACACCGATCTGTGGATCGAGGCCAACTTCAAGGAGACCGAGCTCACGCGGGTGCGGCCGGGCCAGAAGGCCACGATCCACGTCGACACCTACCCCGATGCGGAATGCACTGGCCACGTGGCGAGCATCGCGCAGGCGACCGGCGCGGAGTTCGCCGTGCTGCCGCCGCAGAATGCCAGCGGCAACTGGGTCAAGGTCGTACAGCGCATTCCGGTGCGCATCGCCGTCGCCTGTCGCGCCGGCGACCCGCCGCTCCGGGTCGGCATGAGCACGACGGTCGAGATCGACACCGGCCACAGCCGCTCGCTGGGCGGCCTGCTCTCGGGGCTCGCCCGGTCGCTCGGCCTTTCCAGCGCGTCGGCCTCCGGAAAGCCCTGAGCCGATGGCGCCGGCCGCCGACCCGTCGGTGCTGCGCCGCCGCCGCCTGATCACCTTCACGGTGATGGCCGCCACCATCATGCATGCGCTCGACGGCACCATCGCCAACGTGGCGCTGCCGTCGATCCAGGGCTCGCTGTCGGCGACCCAGGAGCAGGTCTCCTGGGTCATCACGTCGTACATCGTGTCGTCGGCCATCATGACGCCGCTCGCCGGCTTTTGCGCCATGCGCTTCGGCCTGCGCCGCACCCTCTCGACCTGCGTCGTGGGCTTCACCATCGTCTCGATGCTGTGCGGCGCGGCGCAGTCGCTCGACCAGCTGGTGCTGTTCCGCGCCCTGCAGGGCGGCTTCGGCGCGGCGCTGGTGCCGGTTTCGCAGGCCATCATGATGGACACCTATCCGCGCGAGGAGCAGGGCAAGGCGATGGCGATGTGGGGCGTCGGCACCATGCTGGGTCCGATCGCCGGTCCCTCGCTCGGCGGCTGGCTGACCGACGAGTTCACCTGGCGCTGGGTGTTCTACGTCAACCTGCCCGTCGGCATCCTCTGCGCGACCGGCATCCTCCTTCTGGTGCGCGACAGCGTGCATACCGGCGCGCGGCGCTTCGACCTGCTGGGCTTCACTCTGCTGGCGGTCGCCATCGGCTCGTTCCAGCTCATGCTCGACCGCGGCCACCAGCTCGACTGGTTCGATTCGGTCGAGATCATCGGCGAGACGCTGGTGGCGGGCGTGGCCTTCGCCATGTTCGTGATCCACATGCTGACGGATACCCAGCCGTTCCTGTCGCGCGACCTGTTCCGCGACCGCAACCTCTCGGTCGGCCTCTGCTTTACGGCGCTGGCCGGCCTGGTGCTGATCGTGACGGCGACGCTGATGCCGCCCTTCCTGCAGCAGCTCATGGGCTATCCGGTGTTCACCACCGGCGTCGTGCTGGCGCCGCGCGGCGCCGGCATGATGGTCTCCATGATGATGGTGTCGCGCCTGATCGGCCGCATCGACGCGCGCCTGCTGATCGCCACCGGCTTCGGGCTCTGCGCGCTGTCCCTGTGGGACATGACGCTGTTCAACCTCAACGTCAGCGAAAGCCGCATCGTCTGGAACGGCGTGCTGTTGGGCTTCGGGCTCGGCCTCGTCTTCCCGCCGCTCACCGTGCTCACCTTCGCCACCTTGCCGCAGCGGCTGCGCACCGAGGGTGCGGCGATCAACGCGCTGCTGCGCAACCTCGGCGCCAGCGTCGGCATCGCCATCCTGGTCTCCTACCTCGCCAGCAACACCCAGCAGAACCGAGCCGACCTCGTCGAGAAGTTCACGCCCTTCCATTCCGGCTGGCCGCTCGGCCGCGGCGGGCTCAGCCTCGATCCCGCCCAGCTTTCGGTGTGGGACGGCGAGATCACGCGCCAGGCGGCCCTGATCGGCTACCTCAACGACTTCCGGATCATGATGATCTGCTCGCTGGTCCTGATCCCTCTGCTCTTCCTGATGCGACGGCCGGCCCTTATCGCGGGCCGCTAACCGCGTTATACGGCCGGCATGGGACGCGCATCGAAGGGCCGCGCCGTCGCCGCCGTCACGCCGGCGGTCGTTCTGGTGCGCCCGCAACTGGGAGAGAATATCGGCATGGCCGCGCGCGCCATGTTGAACTGCGGGCTGTCGACCCTGCGGCTGGTGAGCCCGCGCGACGGCTGGCCCAATCCGAAGGCGCAGCGCGCCGCGTCGGGCGCCGACATCGTGCTGGAGAAGGCCGAGGTCTTCGACTCGGTGGCCGATGCCGTGGCCGATCTCGGCCGCGTGGTGGCGACCACGGCGCGCAACCGCGAGCTCAGCCAGCGCATCCTGACGCCGCGCCAGGCCGCTTCCGAGATGCATGGCTGGATCGGCCAGGGGCAGCGGGTCGGCATCCTGTTCGGCCCGGAACGGACCGGCCTCACGAACGAAGACATGGTGCAGGCCGACACCGCGCTTTCGATCCCGCTCAATCCGCAATTCTCCTCGCTCAACATCGCGCAGGCGGTGCTGCTGGTCGCTTATGAATGGGCGACTGCGGGCGACGTGACGCCGCCCGAGCGCATGTCCGACCATGCCGGCCGGCCGGCCACCAAGGAGGAGCAGCAGAACCTGTTCGACCATCTCGAGCGCGCGCTCGACCAGTCGGGCTTCCTGCGCCACAAGGACATGCGGCCGTCGATGGTGCTCAATCTCCGCGCCCTGCTGCAGCGCGCCGGGATGACCGAGCAGGAGGCGCGAACCTTCCACGGCGTCATCAAGTTTCTCTCCAAGAGCAAGCACGAGGAGTAGTCATGTCCACCACCGCCAGGATCTCCTGGGTCGACGGAGCGCTGTTCGTCGCCGAAAGCGGCAGCGGCCACACTTTCACGATGGACGGTTCGCCCGACGTCGGCGGCCGCAACCTCGCCTCGCGGCCGATGGAGGTGGTGCTGATGGGCATGGGCGGCTGCACCGCGATCGACGTCGTCTCGATGCTGAAGAAGCAGCGCCAGGACATCGAGGGCGTCGAGGTCTCGCTGATCGCCGAGCGCGCCGACGACCATCCCAAGGTCTTCACCTCGGTGAAGCTCGTCTACACGGTGCGCGGGCGGAAGCTGAACAAGGCGCTGGTCGAGCGGGCGGTCAGCCTCAGCGACGACAAGTACTGCTCGGCCACCGCCATGGTGAAGAAATCGGCCAACGTCACCCACGAAGTGGTGCTGGTCGAGGTCTGACCTTGTCATCCTGAGCGCAGCGAAGGATCTTATGGCGGCCGGCGGCGAGGTCCTTCGCTTCGCTCAGGACGACAGATACGCTCTAAGTTATTGATATTATTGACGGAACGCGCGCTTGACTGGCCCGCATTGGCCAGTATGTTCCGCGCTTCCTCCGGAGAACGTGGTTGCGGGCCATTCGGGCCCTCATCCCGCCCCGACAAACGTCGGACCCAGGCCTATCCGGACAACAGCGCGCCACCGCAAAGCGGGGCGCAAAACCGACGGAGTGCTGCGTGAGCAAGCGCGAGAATTCGAAGTACAAGATCGACCGCCGCCTCAGGGTCAACCTGTGGGGCCGTCCCAAGAGCCCGCTCAACAAGCGCGAATACGGTCCCGGTCAGCACGGCCAGGGTCGCCAGAAGCCGACCGACTATCGCCTGCAGCTGATGGCCAAGCAGCGCCTCAAGGGCTACTACGGCTCGGTCTCGGAGCGTCAGCTCCGCCGCTACTATCTCGAGGCGGTGCGCCGCAAGGGCGACACCGGCGAGAACCTGGTGGAGATCCTGGAGCGCCGGCTGGACGCGGTCATCTACCGCATGAAGTTCGCCATCACGGTTTTCGCCAGCCGCCAGCTGGTCAGCCACGGTCACGTCAAAGTGAACGGCCGCCGGGTCAACATCGCGTCCTACCTCGTGAAGGACAACGACGTCATCGAACTGACGTCGAAGGCCAAGGAGATGGCCCGGGTCATCGAGGCGACCCAGACCGCCGAGCGCGACGTGCCGGAGTATGTTTCGGTCGATCACAAGGACATGAAGGGCACCTATGTGCGCGGGCCGAAGCTCGCCGACGTGCCGTACCCGGTCCAGATGGAACCCTCGCTGGTCGTCGAGTACTACAGCCGCTAAGCGGCATCCGACCCGCCGATATCGACGAAAAACCCGCCCTCCGTGGCGGGTTTTTTGCATTGTGGGCCAGACCCCGGAGGCCGGTTCCTCCTGTCCGAAAAGGCACGGGAGCCCTATAATTCCCGTGGGGCTGGGGTCTGGAGTAGACAGCATGCGGATGGTCGGTGTGGCGGTCTTCGCGGCGGTCGCGGTCGCGATCGGCGGGGCCGGCTATCTGTATCGCAACGACATTGCCCGCCAACTGGGCATGGGCACTTCAGCCAATGCTGCCGCCCAGGCGCAAAACAGCCCCGCCGCTCAGGCCCAGCCGCAGGGCCGGCGTGGCCGGCTCAATCCGGGCGGCGCGGTGCCGGTGGTCGTCGCCACCATCGAGCGCAAGCCGATGTCGATCGTGGTCGATGCGGTGGGCACGGTGCAGGCGATTGCCTCCATCCAGATCAAGCCGCGCATCGACAGCCAGATCATGAAGGTCAACGTCGAAGAGGGCGCCCTCGTGAAGGAGGGCGACGTGCTGTTCGAGCTCGACTCGCGCACGCTCAGGGCGCAGCTCGGCCAGATCGAGGCGCAGATCCGCAAGGCCCAGGCGCAGCTCGTGCAGAACAAGCGCGACCTGCAGCGCTTCGAGGATCTGCTGGCCAAGAACGCCGGAACCGTCGTCGCGCGCGACAGCGCCCAGACGGCCGTCAAGGCCGCGGAAGCCCAGCTCGAGGCCGACGAGGCGGCCAAGGCAAGCGTGCAGGCCTCGCTCACCTACACCGAGATCCGCGCGCCGGTATCGGGCCGCATCGGTTCGATCGGCAGCAAGGTCGGCGCGATCGTGCGGGTCGGCGACAACACCGCCACCAGCACATTGGCCACCATCAACCAGATCGATCCGATCTACGTGACCTTCGCTATTCCCCAGATCATCCTGCCCGAGCTGCGCGCCGCCATGGCCAGGGGACCGGTCAAGGTGACGGCGATCGTCGACGAGACCAAGAAGCCGACCGGCGCCATGGCCTTCATCGAAAACACCGTCGATCCCAACACCGGCACCGTCACGGCCAAGGCGCGCATAGCCAACGCCAACGAGCTCCTGTGGCCCGGCCAGTTCGTCAAGGTCGAGATCGTGCTCGGCACCGAAGCCGAGGCCGTCGCTGTTCCCGCCGGTGCCGTCCAGCTCGGGCCGCAGGGCCCGTTCGTCTTCGTGATCAGGGACGGCGTGGCCGAGCTGCGGCAGGTCACGATCAAGCGCACGCAGGAAGGCTATGCGGTGATCGGCAAGGGCGTGGAGAGCGGCGAGCAGGTGGTGGTCGACGGCCAGCTCCGGCTGGTCAACGGCGCGGTGGTGGCCATTCGTCCGCCGACACCCGAGCCGGCCAGGCCCGCTCCGGCAGCGCCGCGCGGATAGACAGTTCGACCGGAGGCGGGACGTGACTCTTTCGGAACTCTGCATCCGCCGGCCGGTGATGACCATCCTCGTGATGGCATCGTTCGTCATCGGCGGCATGTTCGCCTACAAGCAGCTTCCCGTCGCCGCCGTACCGCGCGTCGATTTCCCGACCATCCAGGTCACCGCCCAGCTGCCCGGCGCCAGCCCCGAGACGATGGCGGCGTCGGTCGCCTCGATCCTCGAGCGCCAGTTCTCGACCATCGCCGGCGTGACGACGATGACCTCGACCTCGTCGCTCGGCAACACGTCGATTGTCCTGCAGTTCGACCTCAACCGGAACATCGACGGCGCGGCGCTCGACGTGCAATCGGCGATCTCCTCGGCGATGCGGCGACTGCCGCCCGAGATGACGACGCCGCCCAGCTTCCGCAAGGTCAATCCGGCCGACTGGTCGGTGATGTTCCTGGCGCTCCGGTCCTCGCAGGCGCGGCTGTCGGACGTCGACGCCTTCGTCAATCGCTCGATCATGCCGCGCGTTTCGACCCTGCCGGGCGTCGCCCAGGTCCTGATCTTCGGCTCGCAGAAGTTCGCCGTCCGCGTCCGCGCCGACCTCGACCAGCTCGCCGTGCGCGGGCTGACGCTGCAGGAGCTGCAGGCCGCCGTGGTCAACGCCAATTCGAGCAAGCCCGTCGGCTCGATCGCCGACCAGCGGCAGAACGCGATCCTCGAGGCGACAGGGCCGATCAACAAGGGCGCCGACTACATGCCGGTGATCGTCACCTGGCAGAACGGCGCGCCGGTCCGCATTTCCGACGTCGCCACCGCGATCGACAGCGTCGAGAACGACAAGGTGGCGAGCTGGCTCGATGGCACGCGTGCCATCGTGATGGGCGTCTACCGCCAGCCCGACGCCAACACCGTGGAGGTGGTCGACCGCGTCAGGGCGATCATCCCGCAGATCCAGGCCGAGCTGCCGCCGGGCGTCGAGATCCACCTGCTGGCCGACCGGTCGAAGCCGATCCGCGAGGCGATCGCCGACGTCGAGTTCACGCTGGCCCTGGCGGCGATCCTGGTCATCATCGCCATCTACTTCTTCCTGCGCAGCTTCCGCGCGACCCTGATTCCCGCCATCGCGCTGCCGATCTCCGTCATCGGCACCTTTGCCGGCATGTACGTCTGCGGCCATTCGATCGACAACATCTCGCTGCTGGCGCTGACGTTGGCCGTTGGCTTCGTGGTCGACGACGCCATCGTCATGCTCGAGAACATCGTTCGCCACATCGAGGCCGGCGAGAAGCCGATGGAGGCGGCGTTCAAGGGCTCGCGGGAGGTCGGCTTCACCATCGTCTCGATGACGCTGTCGCTGGTCGCCGTGTTCATCCCCGTGCTGTTCATGGGCGGCGTCGTCGGCCGCATGTTCAACGAGTTCGGACTGGTCATCACCTTCGCCATCCTGATCTCGGGCATCGTGTCGCTGACGTTGACGCCGATGCTGTGCTCGCGCCTCCTCAAGCCGGTCGACCACCGCGAGAAGCACAATGCGCTGCTCCGCCTCTTCGAATGGAGCTTCGAGAAGATCACCGCCGGTTACGCCTGGGCGCTGCGCCGGACCGTGCGGCTGCCGAGACTCGTGCTTGCGATCACGCTCGGCACCTTCGTCCTCACGGTGGTCCTCTTCCAGGCGGTTCCCAAGGGCTTCTTTCCTGCCGAGGATATCGGCCAGATCCAGGGCTCGACGGTCGGACCGGACGACGCCTCGTTCGACGCCATGGTGGCGCGCCAGTCGGCGCTCGCCGAGGTCATCCGGCGCGACCCCGACGTCGCGTCGGTCGTGTCGACGGTCGGCGGCGGCAACGCAGCAGCGACGGTGAATTCCGGCCGCATCTTCATCGTGCTGCGCGACAAGCCGGAGCGGAAGGACAGCGCCTCGCAGGTCATCGCGCGCCTGCGCCGCGCCACGGCGAGCGTTCCGGGCATCAACGTCTTCTTCCAGCCGGCCAAGTCGATCAACATCGGCACGACTTTGACGCGCGCCCAGTACCAGTTCGGCCTGCGCTCCAGCGACCTCGCGACGCTGCGCGAATACGCGCCGCAGATGGAGGCGAGGATGCGCCGCATCCCGTCCATCCTCGACGTCAACTCCGATCTGCAGGTCCGGGCGCGTTCGGCCATGATCGACATAGATCGCGACATCGCCTCGCGGCTCGGTGTCTCGGTCGATCAGATCCGCCAGCTTCTCTACTCGGCCTTCGGCTCGCGCCAGGTGTCGACGATCTACGCCTCCGACGACACCTACCAGGTGATCCTGGAGGCCGATCCCAGGTACGGCGACGCCGGCGACATCCTGCGGCGACTGCAGGTGCGGACGCCGGGCGGCGGCCTCGTGCCGCTCGACACGCTGGCCAAGCGCACCGACAAGCCGACCTCGCTCACGGTCAACCACATCGCCCAGCTTCCGGCGGTCATCATCTCGTTCAACCTGGCGCCGGGCGTGGCGCTGGGCGAGGCGGTGCGCGACATCGAGGCGGCGGCATCGGAAATCGGCCTGCCGGCCAACATCACCGCCAGCTTCGAGGGCGGTGCGCAGGTCTTCCAGCAGGCGGTCGCCAACCAGGGCCTGCTGCTGTTCGCCGCCGTGCTGGTGATCTACATCATCCTCGGCATCCTCTACGAGAACTTCATCCATCCGCTGACCATCCTGTCCGGCCTGCCATCGGCGGGTATCGGCGCGCTCGCCACCCTGATGCTGTTCGGCATGGATCTCTCCGTCATCGCCATGATCGGCATCGTCATGCTGATCGGCATCGTGAAGAAGAACGCCATCATGATGGTCGACTTCGCCATCGAGCGGCGCGGGCAGGGGGCCGATGCCGAGACGGCGATCGTCGAGGCGGCGCTCCTGCGCTTCCGCCCCATCATGATGACGACGGTCTGCGCCCTGCTCGGCGCCTTGCCGATCGCGATCGGTCACGGTGCCGGCGCCGAGCTGCGCCAGCCGCTCGGCGTCACCGTCGTGGGCGGCCTGCTGGTGTCGCAGCTCCTCACGCTGTTCATCACGCCGGTCGTCTACATGTGGTTCGACCGGCTGACCGGCATGCGTCTGGCCCCCGGCTGGGCCAGGCGCTGGCGGACCAAGGGCAAGGCGCCCGCAGCGCCGGCCGAATAAGGTGTCGTCCTGAGCGCAGCGAAGGACCTCACATAGCGGCCAAAGGACTGCGGGCGGGCGGGAGATCCTTCGCTGCGCTCAGGATGACAAGGATTGTGAGTAGAGTCCCATGACCGACGATATCGGTGCCTTCGTGCCGGGCCCGCGTGTGCACATCGAGGGGCGCGCCGGCGGGCCTCTTTCCGGCCTCACCTTCGCCGCCAAGGATCTCTTCGACGTGGCGGGCGTGCCGACCGGCGGCGGCAACCACGATTGGCCGACAGGCCGTCCGGTGCCGACGCGCCATTCGTGGGCGGTGCAGACCCTGCTCGACGCCGGTGCGACCCTGATCGGCAAGACGATCACCGACGAGGTCTCGCTCGGCATCCTGGGCGAGAACGCCTTCGATGGCACGCCACGGAACGTGCGCGCGCCCGGCCGCGTGCCGGGCGGCTCCTCGTCGGGCTCCGCTGCGGCGGTTGCTGCCGGCCTCTGCGACACCGCGATCGGCTCCGACACCGGCGGGTCGGTGCGCGTGCCGGCGAGCTTCTGCGGTCTCTATGGCATCCGGCCGACGCACGGCCGCATCGTCACGACCGGCATGTTGCCCCAGGCGCCGACGTCGGACACGACCGGCTGGTTCGCGCGCGATGCCGAGACCTTCGCCAGGGTTTCCGCCGCGGTGCTGGGCGAAGCGATCCCGACCGGGTTGCCGACGCGCCTCGTCGTGGCGGTCGACGCTTTCGGTTTTGCCGACGCCAACGTCGCCGAAGCGCTGCAGCCGATGGTAAAGCGGCTGGCTGCCGTCGTCGGCGCGAGCCGCGAGGAGATCATGGCGCCGCAAGGGCTTTCGGTCTGGGGCCGCGCCCAGCGCACGCTGCAGCCGGTCGAGGCCTACGCGACATTCAAGGACTGGCTCGACAGGGGCAATCCGCGCTTCGCCTTCTCGGTCGCCAAGGCGCTGGTCATGGGGTCGATGACGCCGCAGGCGGACCAGAATTGGGCGGCGCTGATGCGCCAGGAAGTGCGCGGGCGGATGAAGTACCTGCTGCCGGCCGGCACCATCCTCTGCCTGCCGACCACGCCGTTTCCCGCGCCGCTCACCGGACAGCCGCTTTCCGTCCTCGACCCGCTGCGCGACCGCATCCTCTGCCTCTGCGCCCAGGGCGGACTTGCCGGCCATCCGCAGGTCAACCTGCCCGGCGCGACGGTCGACGGACTCCCCGTCGGCCTGTCGATCATCGGGCCGCGCGGCGGCGATGAGACGCTGGTCGCGGTGGCGCGCGCCATGGAGAAGGCCGCTTGACCGACCTGACGCCGAACATTCCGGAAGTCGTGGCCGAGATCGGCGCGCTGTTCGAGGCCTACGAGCAGGCGCTGATCGACAAGAACGTCGACGTGCTCGACACGAGCTTCTGGAACAGCCCGCACACGGTCCGGCTGGCCAACCAGGAGCATGGCTACGGTTTCGACCGCATCCACGCCTTTCGCGTCGCGCGGCCTCCCGGCCCCGGCACCAAGGAGAAGCGGCTGCGCCTCGACATCCTGACGCTCGGCCGCGACATCGCCACCGTGCACCTCGTCTACAAGGTGCGTGGCCGGGAGATGACCGGGCGGCAGACCCAGACCTGGGTGCGCTTTCCCGAAATCGGCTGGAAGATCGTCTCGGCGCATGTTTCGATGATCGCCGAGGAGCCCGTGCTCTAGGAACAACCGACGCGGAGGAAACGATGGCCGGCCGGACCCAGGAAAGGCCCATGCCGAAATTCGGCAACGTGCTCGATCCCGACCTCGCCTGGGTCGCCAAGGTGACGGAGCCGGCGCTGGAGCCGGACCTGCCGATCGTCGATCCGCATCACCATCTCTGGGATCGCCCCAACAACCGCTACCTGCTGCCCGACCTGCTGGCCGACTGCAACGAGGGTCACAACGTCGTGGGCACGGTGTTCGTCGAATGTGGTTCCATGTTCCGCAAGGACGGGCCGCCCGAGATGAAGGCGGTCGGCGAGGTCGAGTTCGTGAACGGCACGGCGGCGATGAGCGCCTCAGGCCAGTACGGCAAGACGAAGGCCTGCAACGGCATCGTGGGCCATGCCGAGCTGCGCATCGGCGCCCGGGTGCGCGAGGTGCTGGAGGCCGAGCTGCGCGCGGCCGGCCCGCGTTTCTCGGGCATCCGCTTCTCGACCTGCTGGGACGCCGACAGCCGCGTGCGCCGCGCCCGCACCGATCCCGCCGAGAGGTTGATGTACGACAGGACCTGGCGCGAGGGCTTCGCCCAGCTCGGCAAGCTCGGCCTCACCTACGATTGCTGGATGTACCATCCGCAGATCCGGGAGATGGCCGATCTCGCCGCGGCCTTTCCCGACACGGTGATGGTGCTCGACCATGTCGGCGGGCCGCTCGGCTTCGGTCCCTACGAGGACCACAAGAAGACCTTCGCAGACTGGAAGGCGGCGATGGCCGAGCTCGCCAGGCGGCCCAACGTCAACATCAAGCTGGGCGGGCTCGGCATGCCGCTCGGCCTCTACGAATTCTACAAGCAACCGTCGCCGCCGAGCTCCGAGACGCTGGCCAGGGCCTACAAGCCCTGGGTCGAGACCTGCATCGAGTTGTTCGGCGCGGAGCGCTGCATGTTCGAGAGCAACTTCCCGGTCGACAAGATCACGTCGGGCTTCGGCGTCCTGTGGAATGCCTTCAAGCGGCTGGCTGCCGGCGCGTCAGCAGCCGAGAAGACTGCCCTGTTCTCGGGCACCGCCACGCGCGTTTACCGACTCGGCTGATCTTTCGCTTCGCTTCCCGAAACGCCGTTTGACAATCCGGACGACGGCCGTCAATTTTGTTGTCGTACAACTTGTTGCTCCCAAGGGAGCAGCGACGGCAGGTCGGCAAACGGCCGCCGGATCTAGGGAGCGAAGGACGACCTCAGAGGACAATCCAAGGTCCTTCGCCGTGGCTTGACCTACGGGAGGATGACTCATGCGTCTCATTGGTAAATTGGCGGGAGTTGCGATTTCCGCGGCAGTCGCCCTGGGAGCCGGCGCGGCCGTGGCCCAGGACAAGAAAGTCCGCATCCAGATGCAATCGAACTTCGCGTCGACCCTGGCGTTGCTGGGACCGAACGCCAAGTACACGGTCGACCAGGTCAACAAATTGTCGGGCGGCAGCATCGACATGAAGTTCTTCGAACCGGGCGCCCTGGTGCCGCCGGGGCAGGCGTTCGACGCCGTGTCGTCGGGCGCGCTCGACGCGGCCTGGGCGACGCCGGGCTTCTGGACCGGCAAGGACATCGCCTTCGCCGTCTATTCGACCGTGCCGTTCGGTCCGGGCCTCGGCGAATACCTCGCCTGGATGAAGGAAGGCGGCGGCGAGAAGCTGCTGCAGGCGCTCTATGCCAAGTACAACATTCATACCGTGATCTGCCACCTGATCCCGCCCGAGGCTTCGGGCTGGTTCCGCAAGGAGATCAAGACGCTGGACGACCTGAAGGGCCTCAAGATGCGCTTCTTCGGTCTCGGCGCCAACGTCATGCAGAATCTCGGCGTCTCGACCCAGCTCCTGCAGGCGGGTGAAATCTTCCAGGCGCTGCAGCTCGGCACGATCGACGCCACCGAGTTCTCCATGCCGGTGATGGACTTGAGCCTCGGCTTCCATCAGGTGGCGAAGTTCTACTACTTCCCCGGCTGGCACCAGCAGGCGACGTTCGGCGACATGATCATCAACAAGACCAAGTGGGACTCGCTGTCGGCGACCCAGAAGGCGCAGGTCGAGGCGGCGTGCGACCAGACGGTGCTCAAGGGCATCAGCGTCGGCGAGACGGTCCAGGGACCGGCCATGAAGGAGATCGAGAGCAAGGGCGTCAAGCTGATGACCTGGAGCCCCGAATTCCTCGCCGCTTTCAAGAAGGAATGGGACAAGGTCGCCGCGGAGCAGGCCGCCAAGAGCCCGGAATTCAAGAAGGCTTGGGACTCGCTCAGCAAGTTCCGCGCGGACTACTCCCTCTGGAAGGACCGCGGCTACCTCAAGTAGTCACGCGACGATAAGCGTGCGGCCGCCCGAACGGGCGGCCGCTTCTTGCCGGGGGAGTTCTTGGTAATGCGGGCATTGTTGAGTATGAGCGACGCGATCGACCACGCCCTCGGGCGGATCGCAAGCGTCTTCGGGTGGTTGTTCATTGCCCTGGTGGCGGTCATCTGCTGGGACGTATTGACCCGCAAGCTCGGGTTCCAGATCCCGGGCTTCGGCTCGACGCCGATCCAGGAACTCGAATGGCACCTTCACGGCGCCTTGTTCCTGTTCTGGCTGGGCTACGCCTATATCCGCAACGCCCACGTCCGCATCGACGTGTTCACCGCCAACAAGACGCCGCTCCAGCAGGCCAAGCTCGAGGTTTTCGGCATCCTGCTGTTCGCCATCCCCTATTGTCTCGTGGCGTCCTACTTTGCGTTCTGGTTCGCCGAAGTGTCGTTCGTCCAGAATGAACGGTCCGACGCCCCGAACGGCCTCGAATGGCGCTGGATCATGAAGGGGTGCCTGTTCCTCGGCCTGGTGCTGCTGGACGTGGCGGTGGCCTCGGTCCTGATGCGAAAGCTGGTCCAGATCTTCGGGCCTCCCGACCTTGCCGCGCGCGCCTCGTCGCCCGCGGCCAGCCACTAGGGGAGGCGGGCCATGGAATGGATTGCCGACCATCTCGCCATCCTCATGTTCCTCGTGCTCACGTTCATCATGTTCGTGGGCTACCCGGTGGCCTTCGTCCTGGGCGGCGTTGCGCTGGGCTTTGCCGTGCTCGGCATCTTCTTCGACGTGTTCCGTCCGGCGCAGCTCGGCAGCCTGATCCCGCGCATCTGGGGCCAGGCCGTGCAGAACCAGGTCCTGATCGCCGTGCCGATGTTCGTCTTCATGGGCACGATCCTGGAAAAATCGGGCGTAGCGGACGAGCTGCTGAAGGCGCTGCAGGTGCTGACGCGGCGTATTCCCGGCGGCCTCGCGATGTCGGTGACCCTGATGGGCACCATCATGGCGGCGACCACCGGCATCGTCGGCGCCTCGGTGATCATGCTGACCCTGATCGCCCTGCCGACCATGTTGGCGATGGGCTACTCCAAGGAGCTGTCGGTCGGCACCATCGCCTCGGCCGGCACGCTGGGAATCCTGATTCCCCCCAGCATCATGCTGGTCATCATGGGCGACCTGATGACCATCTCGGTCGGCACGCTCTTTACCGCCGCGATCCTTCCCGGCCTGCTGATGTCGGGCGTCTACCTCGTCTACATCGGCATCCTGGCCGCCGTGAAGCCCAGCATGGCGCCGCCAATGTCGGCCGATGTCGGGCCGCAGGACAGGGCCGAATTCTGGCGGATGGTCTTGCGCAGCTTCCTGCCGCCGGCCTTCCTGATCTTCGTCGTGCTGGGCTCGATCTTCGGCGGCTGGGCGACGCCCACCGAGGCGGGCGGCACGGGCTGTGCCGGTGCGCTCCTGCTGGCGTGGTGGAACAAACGCCTGAACATGAAGATGCTGAACGAAGTCATCGAGAGTTCGGCGCTGACCAATGCGCTGGTCTTCTTCATCGTCTTCGGCGCCACGCTCTTCTCTTTCGTCTTCCGGGCGCTGGGCGGCGACGATCTGGTGGCCGAGTTGCTCAAGGCAGCCGGCATCGATTCGGGCTGGGAAATCCTGATCTTCGTGATGGTGCTGGTCTTCATCATGGGATTCTTCTTCGATTGGCTCGAAATTTGCCTGATCGTGCTGCCGATCTTCGCGCCCATCCTGAGAGTCGTCGACTTCACGCCACATATCGCCGCCAACAAGGACTTCATGGTCTGGTTCGTGGCGCTGGTGGCGGTGAACCTGCAATCGGCGTTCCTGACGCCGCCTTTCGGCTTCGCCCTATTCTACATGAAGGCGACGGTGCCGCCCTCGGTGACGATGCAGCACATCTACCGCGGCGTCATCCCGTTCGTGGCCCTGCAGATGCTGGCACTGGCTGCCTGCATCATCTGGCCGGAGATCGTCCTGTGGCTGCCGCGCTACTTCGGCTTCCTCGACTGATCCGGTGACAGGCGCCGCGGCGCCGGCCTAGAGTTCGACCTCCACTCCCGGAGGTCGTTCCATGCGTAGATTCGTGCTTGCCTCTGCAGTCGCCCTCGCGACCGCGCTGCCGTCGTTCGCGTCCGCCCAGACTCTCAAGGTCGTGATGCATTCCGACGTGAAGGTGCTCGATCCGATCTGGAGCGGCGCCTACATCACGCGCAACTACGGCTACATGGTCTACGACGTGCTGTTCGCCATGGACGAGAAGTTCCAGGTGAAGCCGCAGATGGTCGACAGCTACACGACCAGCACGGACGGGCTCACCTGGACCTTCAAGCTACGCGACGGTCTGGAATGGCACGACGGCCAGCCGGTCACCGCCGAGGATTGCGTCGCCTCGCTGAAGCGCTGGTCGGCGCGCGACGCGATGGGCCAGAAGCTCGCCCAGTCGATCCAGGAGTACAAGGTGGTCGACGCGAAGACCTTCCAGATCGTGCTGAAGGAGAAGTTCGGCCAGCTCATCCAGGCGATCGGCAAGCCCTCTGTCGTGGTGCCGTTCATGATGCCCAAGCGCATCGCCGAGACCGACCCCTTCAAGCAGATCGGCGAGTACGTCGGCTCCGGCCCCTTCGTGTTCAGGAAGGACGAGTGGAAACCGGGCGAGAAGCTGGTCTTCACCAAGTTCGCGAAGTACAAGCCGCGCGCCGAGCCGATGTCGGGCCTGTCGGGTGGCAAGGTCGTCGGCCTCGACCGTGTCGAATGGGTGTGGATTCCCGACGCCGAGACGCAGGTCAACGCGCTCCTGAACGGCGAGGTCGACATGCTGGAGGGCGTGAGTTCCGACCATCTGCCGCTGGTCGAGAAGGACAAGAACATTCGCGTCATCAAGAACACGACCGCCGGCCAGTACGTGTTCCGCATGAACTGGCTGCTGCCGCCCTTCAACAACGTCAAGGTCCGCCGCGCCGCGGCGATGGCGCTGAACCAGATCGACTTCCTGCAGGCCAATATCGGCGACAGCCGCTTCTACCGGACCTGCAAGGCGATGTTCACCTGCGGCACGCCGCTCGCCACCGATGCCGGCATGGAAGGGCTGGTCGAGGGCAACACGGCCAGGGCCAGGGAGATGCTGGCGGCGTCGGGCTACGACGGCACGCCGGTGACGCTGCTCTATCCGACCGACCTCGGCGTCATCAAGCAGCTCGGCCCCGTCGCCAAGTCGGCGCTCGAGAAGGCCGGCTTCAAGGTCGACCTGCAGCCGATGGACTGGCAGAGCATGGTGGTGCGGCTACAGAAGAAGGTGCCGGTGGCGGAGGGCGGCTGGAATGCCTTTTCCACGAGCTGGTCTCAGGTCGACATCCTCGACCCGCTGATGACGCCCTTCCTGGCCGCGAACTGCGACAAGGCGCGGGCCGGATGGCCGTGCGACGAGGGCATGGAGAAGCTACGCGACAAGTTCACCCGAGCCGCGACCGCCGCCGAGAAGAAGGCGATCGCCGAGGAGACGCAGCGCTATGCGCTCCAGATCGTGACCCACGTGCCGCTCGGCGAGTGGTACGGCGTCTCGGCCGTGCGCTCCAACATCAGCACCATGCCGGTGCCACCGCCCGTCACCGTCTTCTGGGGCGTGACGAAGAAGTAGCCGACTACTCGGCGGCCTTCAGCTCGGCGCGCGCCGCGCGCGCCGCGGCGTCCTCGGTTTCCCAGCGCATGCCGATCGCGGCCAGCATGCCCATCACCTCGTCGAGCTCGTGGCCGCGCGCGGTGAGCGAATAGGTGACCTTGGGCGGGATCGTCGCCTCGTAGTCGCGCTTGATCAGGCCCGCGCCTTCGAGCGTGCGCAGGCGCTCGGTCAGCATCTTGGCGGAGATGCCCGACACGCGCCGCTTCAGCTCGCCGAAGCGCTGCGGGCCGTGGCTGCGCAGGTTGTAGAGGATGTACGTCGTCCACGGCCCCATCAGCATGCGCAGGATGAAGTCCATCGGACAGGTCACGCTTTCCTTGGCCTTGGCCGCGGAGAGGGGAGTGGGGGCGGTCATCGAAAAATTCCCTCGGGTTACGAATTGGTACCTACTGGCAAATATATAGCTCGCCTCCTAGATGTTTCCAGTCACTTCGTGAAAGTAACTGAACTGAGGAAACAGATCGTTGCTTTACTCAATTGAATCAAAGGATTGGAGAAGATCATGCGCAATGTCTCTGCCGCCGTCGCCATCGTCTACCACTCGGGCTACGGGCATACCCGGGCCTTGGCCGAAGCCGTCGCCACCGGCGTCGGTGCCATACCCGGCGCCACCGCGAGCCTGATCCCCGTCGCCGAAGTCGAAGCCCGCGCGGCCGAGCTCGACGCCGCCGACGCCATCGTCTTCGGCAGCCCGACCTATATGGGCGGCGTCTCGGCCGACTTCGCGAAGTTCAAGGACTGGACGTCGTCGCGCTGGATGGAAGGCAAGTGGCGCAACAAGCTCGCCGCGGGCTTCACCGTCTCCGCCTCGTGGAACGGCGACAAGCACAACACGCTCTACCAGCTTCTCACACTCGCCGTTCAGCACGGCATGGTGTGGGTCGGCCTCGGCCTGCCGCCGGGCAACAACAGCTCGAAGGGTTCCGTCGAGGACCTGAACCGCGTCGGCGCCTCGGTCGGCGCGATGGCCCAGGCTAATGCCGACCAGGGCAGCGAAGGCATCGCCGCCTCGGACTTCCGCACCATGGAGGCGCTCGGCCGGCGCATCGCCGAAGCCGCGCAGCGCTGGCGCGAGGAGCCGCTCGCCAGGGCTGCTTGAGATGAAGCAAGGGACGGGCGCTGCTTCGTCGGAAGCAGCGCCCGCCTCGTCACTTCTTGCTGATGTTCCAGAACACCGCGGCCGGCGCCTCGAGCCAGCCGTCGAGGCGATCCTTGCGGTAGGCCGAGTTGGACCGGTACTGGCCGAGCGTGATGTAGCTTGCCTGGCTGATCACGCGATCGGACACGGCGAGCGCCAGGGCCTTCTGCTTGGCCGGATCGGTCTCGCGCGCATAGGCGGCGCGCAGCTTCTCCATCTCGGGATCGCACGGCCAGCCGAACCACGCCTTGTCGCAGCCGCCGTTGGTGAAGGAGTTGCTGGCCGGGTTGTCGGCGTCGACCGCCACCGTCGTGGTGAAGAAGATGTTCCAGCCGCCCTTGTCGGGCGCCTCCTTGCGCGAGCGCCGCGCGACGACGCTCTGCCAGTCCATCGCCTGCAAGTCGACCTTGAAGCCGACGCGCTCGAGCGCCTGCTTGCCGACGGGCGGCAGCTGGTTGGACGATTGCAGGTCGGTCTGGTGCAGCATGACGATCGGCTTGCCGTCGTAGCCGCTCTCCTTCAGCAGTGCCTTCGCCTTCTCGAGGTCGGGTTTGATCAGGAGATCGCCGTACTTCTTCTCGTTGGGCGCGCCGCACACGAGCGGCGCGTTGCACACCTGGTAGATCTCCGGATTGCCCACCTGGGCGCGCAGGAAGTCCTCCATGGCGATGGCGTACTGCACCGCCTGGCGCGCCTTCAGATTGTCGAACGGCGGATGCAGGTGGTTCATGCGCATGATGACCTGGCTGCCCGGCTTGTTGAACGTGAACAGCGCCACGTTCTTGTCCGACTGCAGCACCGGCCTGAGGTCGGGCACGGTCGACTCGATCAGGTCGATCTCGCCGCTGAGCAGCGCATTGACCGCGGTCGAGGGGTCGGAGATGGCGAGCCACTCCACGCGGTCGACCTTGGCGACCTTGCCGCCGGCCAGCATCGAGGGCGGCTCGGCGCGCGGCTTGTACTTGGGATTCTTGACGTAGACCACCTTCTCGCCAGGCTTCCATTCGTCCTTCTTGAAGATGAACGGGCCGGAGCCGGTGTAGTCGCTGATCTGCTTGCCCGGGTCGGTCTCGGCGACGCGCTTGGGCATCATGAACGGCACGTTGGACGACGGCTTGCCCAGCGCCTGCAGCACCAGGCCGAAAGGCTCCTTGAGCACAATCTTGAAGCTCTTGGCGTCGATCGGCTTCATCTCGCCGACGAACGTCATCATCTGCTGGCCGAGCGAGTCGCGCACCGCCCAGCGCTTGATCGAGGCGACGCAATCCTCGGCCGTCACCGGCTGGCCGTCGTGCCACTCCAGCCCGTCGCGCAGCGTGATCGTCCAGGTGAGCTTGTCAGCCGAGACGTCGACCTTCTCGGCCATCTGCGGCTTGATATTGCCGTTGGCGTCGCGCGCGAACAGCACGTCGTAGATCATGTAGCCGTGGTTGCGCGTGATGTAGGCGGTCGTCCAGATCGGATCCAGCACCTTGAGGTCCGAATGGGCCACCAGCTTGAGCGTGCTCTGGGCCATGGCCGGCGCCGCCGCCGCCGCGGCGAGCCCGGTGCAGGCCGCGAGAACCGCCAGTCTCCGTGTGATACGCATCATTTCACCCTTCCCTTGAATCGAATCCCCGTTGCACACAGGCTGCCACGAGCCGCATGAGGAATAAAGCGATGTCCATGCCAACGATCTTCGTTTCCCACGGGGCGCCGACCCTGATCCTCCAGGACGCGCCGGCGCGGACCTTCCTGGCGGGCCTCGGCCGGGAAATCCCGCGGCCGCGCGCGATCGTCGCGGTCTCGGCCCATTGGGACACCGATATCCCGGCCGTATCGCTCGCCCATCGGCCCGAGACCATCCACGATTTCTACGGCTTCCCCGAAGCGCTCTACCGGCTGCGCTACGATGCCCCAGGAGCGCCGGCGCTGGCGGAGCGGGTGGCGAAGCTCACCGGTGCGGCGCACGACCATCACCGCGGCCTCGACCACGGCGCCTGGGTGCCGGCGATGCTCGCCTGGCCCGAGGCCGACATCCCGATCTTCCAGCTCTCGGTGCAGCCCGAGCTCGATCCCGCCCATCACATCGCGCTGGGGCGCACTCTCGCCACGCTCCGGCAGGAGGGCGTGCTGGTGATGGGCTCGGGCAGCGCCACGCACAATCTGCGTGCCCTGGTGCGCGGCGGCGGGGAGTCGGAGCCCGAGCCGTGGGCCCGGGCGTTCGACGACTGGCTGGCCGAGACGGTGGAGAAGGGCGACGAGGCCGCCCTCGCCGACTACCGTGCGACGGCGCCCTATGCCCGGGAGTGCCATCCGACCGACGAGCATCTGCTGCCGCTGCACGTGGCCTACGGCGCGGCGGGCGAGGGCGCGCGCGGCCGGGCGCTGCATCGCAGCTTCACGGCGGGCAATCTCTCGATGGCGTCCTACGCCTTTATCGGCGGCTGAATGGTCTTTTTGTCCGTATAACGAACAACTATGTGGATCCACATGGATTGAATGTTGACTTTTCTTGGATTTTTCGTCCTAGAATGTCCGTATAGTGGACAAGCTGGGGAGGAAGGGCATGCAGAGGACTCTCAAGGGCATCATCCCGCCCGTGCCAACGCCGTTCACCGCCGATGGCGAGATCGACGAGAAGGCGTTTCGCGCTGTCGTTCGCTTCCTGCTTGGCCAGGGCGTCCACGGCGTTTGCGTCGGCGGCAGCACCGGCGAGGGCCACACGCTCTCGATCGACGAATTCCGCCGGCTGATGACGGCGTGCGCCGAGGAGGTGAACGGCAAGGTGCCGCTCGTCGCCGGCATCATCGCCAACAGCACGCGTGACGCCGTCGCCCGGGCCCGGACCATAGAGGGGCTCGATGTCGCTGCGTTGCAGATCACGCCCGTCCACTACCTCTTCAAGCCCGACGAGGAGGCCACCGTCCGCCACTTCAGGACGCTCTCCGAGGCGGTGAAACCGCCGATCGTGATCTACAACGTAGTCCCCTGGAACTATCTCAGCCCGGCCCTGTTGCTGCGCCTGATGAACGAGCTGCCGGGTATAGTCGGAGTCAAGCAGAGCGCCGGCGACCTCAAGCTGATGGCCGACCTCATGCTCGGCGTGCCGGCGGGCAAGGTCGTGCTGACAGCGGTCGATGCGCTCCTCTACCCGTCGTTCGTGCTGGGATCGCACGGCACCATTTCGGCCATCCCGGCTGCCGTGCCGGGGCCCTGCGTGGCGCTGTGGAAGGCCGTGCAGAATGGCGATCACCCCCGCGCGCTCGAACTGCACAAGCGGCTGCTGCGGCTGTGGAACACCATCGCCGGCGACAATTTGCCAGCCTGCGTGAAGCACGCGCTGGCGCTGCAGGGCTGCGGGACGGGGCTGCCGCGCCAGCCGATGCCGGCGCCTTCGGAGCAGCAGAAGGAGGCAATTGCGCCGGCGCTGCGCCACCTGCTCGCACTCGACGGGGTGGACCTGCCGGTCGCCGCCGAGTAACGAAGGCGGATGGTTCGCCGGACGAACAGGCCGACAGAGGAACCCGAGGACAGGCGGCAGAACGTCAAGTCTCTGTTCAAGATGCTCGACGTCCTGCAGTGCTTCTCGGACAAGGAACCCGAACTCTCCGTCCTGCAGATCGCGCAACGCACGGGCCTGCCGCGGACGACCATCCATCGCATCGTCGACAGCCTGCGCGCCGTCGGCTTCCTCGAGCAGGAGGCGAGCCGCGAGCGCTACCGGCTCGGGCTCAAGCTGTTCGAGCTGGGCAACATCGCCGTCACCAACCTGCCGCTGCATCGCGAGGCCGGGCCGTTCGTCGACACGCTGGCCAAGCTCAGCGGCGAGACGGTGCATCTTTGCGTCTTCGATGGCTTGCACATGGTCTTCATCGAGCGCACCCGCGAAGGCGGCCAGCCGCACAACACGGTGACGACCGTTGAGGCGACGCCGTGCCATTGCACCGGCGTCGGCAAGGCCGCACTCGCCTTCCAGCCGCCAGCCGTCGTCGAGCGAATCTTCGGGCTGGGGCTGCAGCGCTACACGCGCAACACCATCGTCGAGCCGGAGCGATTGCGCGAGGAACTGACCGCGATCCGCCGCCGCGGCTACGCCGTCGATGATTGCGAGCACGAGCCGGAGGTGCGGTGCGTCGCGGCGCCGATCCGCAATGCCGCCGGCCGGGTGTTCGCCGCCATCAGCGTCAGTGGCGAAGCGCGGCGCCTGACGGCAGCGCGCGTGCCGCAGATGGCAGAGCTGGCGCTTTCGCATGCCCGGCTGATCTCGGTCCAGCTCGGCTTTCGCGCCGGGATGGCCGATGTCTATTCGTCCTCGAAGTCGCGTGCCCGGTCTCCCAGCAGGAAGCGGGGGCCAGCGCCGGCCCGGGCGGCGCGGTCGCCCGGATTGTAGAGGCGGCATTTGGCGAGCGACAGGCAGCCGCAGCCGATGCAGCCGTCGAGCAGGTCGCGCGTGCGCTCGAGCATTTCGATCCTCTTGTCCAGAGCCCCGCGGACGCGCCGGCTGATCCGCTGCCAGTCGAGGCGCGTCGGTGCGCGCTTCTGCGGCAGGGTGGCCAGCTCGCCGCTCACCTCGGCAAGCGTCAGGCCGAGGCGCTGGGCGATCAGGACGAAGGAGAGCCGCCGGATATCGGCGCGCGCGAAGCGCCTTTGGTTGCCGGCACTGCGAATCGCCTTCACCAGTCCGCGCTGCTCGTAGAAGCGGATGGCGGAGACCGACATGCCGGTGCGGCGGGAGAGCTCGCCGATCGTGAGGAGCTGCGGAGAGATCATACTTGATCTCAAGTTAACTTGAGGTTGCATGTTGGGCAATCAAACAAGGAGTCCCGACATGGCCACCCCGCGCATCGAGCATGTGAACGTCACCGTCAGCGACCCGGCGCGTGCCGCCCGATTGATGGAAGCGCTGTTCGACTGGCGGGTGCGCTGGCAGGGGGCGGCGCGCGATGGCGGCCACACCATCCATGTCGGATCGGACGACCACTACATCGCCCTCTACACCGGCCGCGACGTCAGCTACACCCCGGACGATTTCGCCAAGGGGCGGCCGCTCAACCACATCGGCGTGGAAGTGGACGATCTCGATGCGGTCGAGACCAAGGTCGTCGCGTTGGGCCTCAAGCCCTTCGCCCATGCCGACTACGAGCCGGGCCGGCGGTTCTACTTCCTCGATCCGGACGGGATCGAATACGAGGTCGTCAGCTATCGAAGGATGTAGCTCAGGCCGCGTCGGCCAGCGCCACGCCCTTCTCCTTGAAGAAGGTCTCGAGCTCGCCGGTCTCGAACATCTCGCGGACGATGTCGCAGCCGCCGACGAACTCGCCCTTCACGTAGAGCTGCGGGATGGTCGGCCACTGGCTGAATTCCTTGATGCCCTCGCGCAGCTCCGGATCGACCAGGATGTTGATGCCGTGGAACTTCACGCCGAGCTGGCTCAACACGTCGACGACGGCGGCCGAGAAGCCACACTGCGGGAACACCGGCGTGCCCTTCATGAACAGCAGCACTTCGTTCCTGCCGATCTCGTCGCGGATGCGCTCGAACACCTGGGGATCGCTCATGGTCGGTCTCCTGAAACACCCAAAATTGGTGTGGGATTTGGCTTCTAATATAGGGCGGTCACGGCCTCTGCGCCATGGTGGTCAGCTTGAGGGCGTGCAAGACGCCGCCCATGCGGCCGCCCAGCGCGCCATAGACCATCTGGTGCTGCTGGACCTTGGACTTGCCGGCAAAGGCCGGTGAAATCACTGTGGCCGCATAGTGGTCGCCGTCGCCGGCCAGGTCCTGGATCTCGACCTCGGCACCGGGAATGCCCTCCTTGATCAGGCGGACGATGTCTTCGGCGGGCATGGGCATGAGGACTTCCTTCAGGCCGCGCTGTTCATGTAGTCGGGCAGCCAGGCTTCGTGCGCGGCACGCAGCTCGGCGAGCGGCAGGGCGAGCAGGCCCTCGACCACGATGTCCGGACCACCCGAGTAGCCGAGCAGGACGGCCGGAACGCCGGCCCGTCCGGCGGCTTCGATCAACGCGCTGCCGTCGTCGGTGGCGACCAGATAGCGGCTCTGGTCCTCGCCGAAGAGATAGGCGTGGGCCGGCGGCGCGCCCCCTGTGACCCTGGCCGGCAGCCTGATCGAGGCGCCGGTGCCGCCGCCCACGCACATCTCGGCCAGTGCGACGAGAAGGCCGCCGTCGGAGAGGTCGTGGCAGGCCGAGACGCGGCGCGCGACGATCTCGCCGCGGATGAAGTCGCCGTTGCGGCGCTCCGCCGCGAGGTCGACCGGCGGCGGCGCACCCTCCTCGCGGCCGCAGAGTTCGCGCAGGTAGAGCGACTGGCCGAGCCAGCCCCTGGTGTCGCCGAGCAGCACCAGGGCGAGGCCGGCCTGCACGATGCGCGAGCCGACCGACGTGGCGATGTCGTCGATCACGCCGACCGCGCCGATGGTCGGCGTCGGCAGGATGGGCCGGCCTTCGGTCTCGTTGTAGAGCGAGACGTTGCCCGACACGACCGGGAAGTCGAGGACGCGACACGCCTCGGCCATGCCCATGATGGCGCCGGCGAACTGCCCCATGATCTCGGGCTTCTGCGGGTTGCCGAAATTCATGTTGTCGGTGACGGCGAGCGGCCTGGCGCCGGTCGCCGTGATATTGCGCCATGCCTCGGCCACGGCCTGGCGGCCGCCGGTCTCGGGATGGGCCTGCACGTAGCGCGGCGTGCAGTCCGACGTCATGGCGAGCCCCTTGTGGCTCGACGCCTTGGTGCTTTGCGGCACGCGCACCAGGGCGGCGTCGCCGTCCTGTGGGCGGATCGCGGTATTGCCCATGATGAGATGATCGTACTGGTGCCAGATCCACGCCTTGCTCGCGAGGTCGGGCGAGCCCATCAGCTTCAGCAGCGAGGCCTTCCAGTCTTTCGGCGCCGGCACTTTCGCCGCGTCGAGCTCGGCCGGCAGCTCCGTCAGCGTCCACGGCCGCTCGTACATCGGCGCCTCGGTGACCAGCGGCGGGATCGGGATGTTGGCGACGACATCGCCGTGCCACGTCAGCACCATGCGCTCGGTGTCGGTGAGCTGGCCGATCACCGCGAAGTCGAGTTCCCACTTCTCGAAGATCCTGCGCGCCATCTCCTCGGCACCGGGCTTCAGCACGATCAGCATGCGCTCCTGGCTCTCGGAGAGCATGAGCTCGTAGGGGTTCATGCCGGTCTCGCGCATCGGCACCTTGTCGAGCGCCATCTCGAGACCGAGTCCGCCCTTGGCCGCCATCTCGAACGACGAGGAGGTGAGGCCGGCCGCGCCCATGTCCTGGATCGCCACGATCGCGTCGGTCGCCATCAGCTCGAGGCAGGCCTCCAGCAGCAGCTTCTCGACGAACGGGTCGCCGACCTGCACCGTCGGCCGCTTCTCCTCGCTGTCCTCGGAAAACTCGGTCGAGGCCATGGTGGCGCCGTGGATGCCGTCGCGGCCGGTCTTGGAGCCGACATAGACCATCGGATTCCCGAGGCCGGCGGCGGCCGAGTAGAAGATCTTGTCGGTTGGCGCGATGCCCACGGTCATGGCGTTGACCAGGATGTTGCCGTTGTAGGCGGCATGGAAGTTGGTCTCGCCGCCGACCGTCGGGATGCCCATGCAGTTGCCGTAGCCCGCGATGCCGGCCACGACGCCCGACACGAGATGCCGGGTCTTGGGGTGCGAGGGATCGCCGAAGCGCAGCGCGTTGAGGTTGGCGACCGGGCGCGCGCCCATGGTGAAGACGTCGCGCAGGATGCCGCCCACGCCTGTCGCCGCACCCTGATAGGGCTCGATGTAGGAGGGGTGGTTGTGGCTCTCCATCTTGAAGATGGCGGCCTGGCCGTCGCCGATGTCGATCACGCCGGCATTCTCGCCCGGCCCCTGGATGACCCACGGCGCCCTGGTCGGCAGCTTCTTCAGCCAGACCTTGGAGGACTTGTAGGAGCAGTGCTCGCTCCACATCGCCGAGAAGATGCCGAGCTCCACCATGGTGGGCGTGCGGCCCATGATCTTCAGCAGGCGCTCGTACTCGTCGGGCGCCAGGCCATGCTCGGCCACGACCTGCGGGGTGATCGCGGGCTCGTTGGGCAGTTTGACCGGCGGGTTCTTTTCCTTGGCAATCGTCACGATGCGTCTCTCAAGGGGGCGTCTTTCATGAAAGGGCCTCGACCAGACCCTCGAACAGGCCCTTGCCGTCGGTGCCGCCGAACATCGGCTCCACGGCGTTCTCCGGATGCGGCATCAGGCCCAGCACCGTCTTGGTCTCGTTGAAGACGCCGGCGATGTTGCTGGACGAGCCGTTGGGGTTGCTCGCCATGCCCTGGGGGCCGTCGACCACGCCCTCGGGTGAGCAGTAGCGGAAGGCGATCTGGCCGCGATCCTCGAGCCGCTTCATCGTGTCGGCGTCGGCGAAGTAGTTGCCCTCGGCGTGCGCCACAGGGACCCTGATCACCTGGCCCGCCTGGTAGCGGTTGGTGAACAGGCTCTGGCTGGTCTCGACCTTGAGATGCACGTCGGCGCAGACGAACTTGAGGTGCGAGTTGCGCATCAGGGTGCCCGGCAGCAGGCCCGCTTCGGTCACGATCTGGAAGCCGTTGCAGATGCCCAGCACCGGCACGCCCTGCGCGGCGCGCTTCTTCACCTCGGCCATCACCGGCGATAGCGCCGCCATGGCGCCGCAGCGCAGATAGTCGCCGTAGGAGAAGCCGCCCGGCACCACGATCAGGTCGACCTTCTCGAAGTCGCCGTCGCCGTGCCACACCATCGCGGGCCGCTGGCCGGTCACCAGCTCGATCGCCTGCGCCACATCGCCTTCGCGATTGGAGCCGGGGAATACGAGTACTGCTGCCTTCATCAGATGAGCTCGATCGAGTAGTTCTCGATCACCGTGTTGGCGAGCAGCTTCTTGCACATCTCGTCGAGCCGGGCCCTGGCCTTGTCCTTGTCGGTCTCGGCGAGCTCCAACTCGATGAACTTGCCCTGCCGCACGTCGCCCACCTCGGGGAAGCCGAGGCGGTTCAGCGAATGTCCGATGGCCTTGCCCTGGGGGTCGAGCACGCCGTTCTTCAAGGTCACGTGAACTCTGGCTTTCAATGTCGCCTCTTATTGCAAGGTAGTGGGGCCGCGGACATCGCCCGGACCCTGGTCGATCAGGATGCCCAGCCGCCGCGCCACCTCCTGGTAGGCCTCCTCGACCTTGCCGAGGTCGCGGCGGAAGCGGTCCTTGTCCATCTTCTCGTTGGTCCGCAGGTCCCACAGCCGGCACGAATCGGGGCTGATCTCGTCGGCAAGCACGATGCGGACCATGTCGTCCTCGTAGAGGCGGCCGAACTCGATCTTGAAGTCGATCAGCTTGATGCCGCAGCCGAGGAACAGGCCGAACAGGAAGTCGTTGACGCGCAAGGTCAGCGCCACGATGTCGTCGAGGTCCTGCGGCGTCGCCCAGCCGAATGCGGTGATGTGCTCCTCGGTGACCATCGGGTCGCCCAGCGCATCGTTCTTGTAGAAGAACTCCATGATCGAGCGCGGCAGCTGCGTGCCTTCCTCGACGCCGAAGCGCTTGGCGAAGGAGCCGGCGGCGACGTTCCTGACCACGACCTCGAGCGGGATGATCTCGACCTGCCGGATGAGCTGCTCGCGCATGTTCAGCCGGCGGATGAAATGGGTCGGCACGCCGATCTCGCCGAGCTTGGTCATCAGGAACTCGGAGATGCGGTTGTTGATCACCCCCTTGCCGGTGATCGTGCCCTTCTTCTGGTTGTTGAACGCGGTCGCGTCGTCCTTGAAATACTGGACGATCGTCCCGGGCTCGGGCCCCTCGAACAAGGTCTTGGCCTTGCCCTCGTAGATGCGGCGGCGGCGGGACATCTCTCACTCCTGGGCGGGCTGAACCGGCCGCCCACCGGTCGGAAGGTACGGCGGCCGGAATATGGCGGAAACCCCATGCTCCGGGACTGGGGAAAAATCCATTGAAAAAGGTGACGCAGCCGTCATATTGCCCTCACATCCGGAGGCCCCACATGGCCCAGCAGATCACCTACGACAAGGCCTATGACACCGTATCGCCGGAAGATTTCCCGGCGATGCTGGAAGTCCCGCGTTATGGCCGCCGCACCGACGCCTTCGACGGCATCATTTCGGCGACCCACGACCATTTCTGGGACCCATTCGACCGGAACTACATCGATTTCGACCGGCCGTTCGACATGGCGACGACGCCGATCGTGCCGCTGGACATGGTGGTCGAGCTGAAAAGCGCCGTCGCCGACCGGCTGGACGAGGGCCAGAAGATCCAGCTGGCCAACGACGTCATGCACTGGTCGATCTCCAATCTGCTGCACGGCGAGCAGGGCGCCCTGTCGCTGTCGGCCAGCCTTTGCCACGTCCTGCTCGATCCCGGCGCCCAGGAATACGCCGCCAACCAGGCCCGCGAGGAGGCCCGTCACGTCGCCGGATTCACGCGCTATATCGGCAGGCGCTGGGGCGCCCCGCTGCCGGTCGGCAAGACCATCGCGACCGTCCTCAACGATCTGGTGAGCACGCCCGAGGTCTACAAGAAGATCGTCGGCATGCAGATGCTGATCGAGGGGCTGGCGATGGGCTCCTTCGCGACGCTCAACGCCCGGACCAACGATGCCGTGCTGCGCCGGCTGGTGCAGCTCGTGATGAGCGACGAGGCCTTCCACCACCGCTTCGGCCGCATCTGGGCGGCCCGGACGATCAGGCACCTCAACGAGGACGAGCACCGAAAGGTCGAGGACTGGTCGGCGCAGATCTTCCAGATGCTGCTGTTCAACCTGATCAACGCCGAGCAGAAGCAGGTGATCTACGCCAAGTACGGGCTCGACTGGCAGTGGGTGCGCGACGCCGTGAAGGAGACCTTCACCGACGACGACCGCCGCGCCCAGCTCAAGGAGAGCACCAACATCTTCCGCGTGCTGATCAAGACGCTGCTGCATGCCGGCATCATCACCTCGCGCACCGCGCCGCTCTATGCGGTGTGGGTCGACATGAAGGAGCTCGAGGCCGAGGGCGAGGGCATCCCGGGCGACGTCGTGGCCGAGGAGATGCTGGTGACCTTGCGCGAGATCAACGCCAGGCGGCGTCGCATCGGAGCCAAGGACGCAGCCGTCGCGTCTTAGTCTCTTGGACCGCGCGCGTCTCAGGCGGAGTTTACTCCGCCGGGCGCGCTCATGAGGCGCGCGGCCCGGAAGATCACGGCTTTCGCGCGAGCACGAAGGCGCTGAGGCCGGCCAGGCGGTTGAACGGGAAGAACGGCAGCTCGGCGGCGCACACCGCCGTCAGCAGGCCGTTGGCGAGCGCGCCGTGCCGGCTGAGGCTGGAGCGCGGCTCCGTCGTGTTGCGGTCGGCCAGCCGCACCGCGGCGGCCAGCGGGAAGACCGCACCGAAATAGTAGCTGCCACGCACGATCTCGAGTCCGCCGTCGCCGAGCGCCGCCTCGATTTGGGGCAAGCGGTAGCGCCGCTTGTGCTCGAGGAAGACGTCGTGGCCGCTCCACAGAAAGGCGAAGGCCGGCACCGTCACTAGGAAATGCGCCCCCGACGGCACCTTCGCCGCGTAGTGGCGGACAAGGCCGCGGTCGTCGTCGACATGCTCCAGCACGTCCATCATGAGCACGAGGTCGCAATCGGTCGGGCCGGTGTCGCGGCGGAAGCGCACCGGCTTGCCGGCGGCACGGTCGTCGCGGTCCTCGGGATAGCCGATGTCGACGCAGAGCGCGCTTTCCGCTTCGGTGTGTCCGAGCAGATGCCGCGAGAAGAAGCCGGAGCCCGCGCCGACGTCCAGCAGGCGCCTGGGCGCGATGCCCGCCACCGCCCGGCGCAGCGCCGCCGCCTTCGAGCGGTAGTACCAGTGCCGGCCGATGTCGGCACCGAGGATGTCCTCTTCCTTGAGATCCATGTCGTCAGGCTTCGGGCGGTTCGACGTTGCCGTCCTGGTAGACGCCCTCGACGACGTAGATCGGCCGCGCTTTCACCTCGAGGAACAGGCGGCCGAGATACTCGCCGATGATGCCGAGCGAGAGGAGCTGGATGGCGCCCATCAGCAGGACGGCGATCAGCAGCGAGGCATAGCCCGGCGTGTCGATGCCGAGGACCAGCACGCGGGTCACGATGAAGATCGCGTAGAAGACCGCGATCGCGGCGATCACCACGCCGACATAGAACCAGGCGCGCAGCGGCGCGGTCGAGAAGCTCACCACGCCGTCGATCGCGAAGTTCCACAGCCGCCACAGGCTGAACTTGGTGGTGCCGGCGGCGCGCTGCGGCCGCTCGTAGGGCACGCCGACCGAGTTGAAGCCGACCCAGGCGAACAGGCCCTTCATGAAGCGGTTGCGCTCGGGAAGCTGGCGCAGCACCTCGACGGCGCGGCGGTCGACCAGGCGGAAATCGCCGACGTTGGGCGGGATGCGCACCGGCGACATCGAATTGAACACCCGGTAGAACCAGCCGGCCGAGACGCGCTTGGTCGCCGTGTCGGTGTGGCGGGCGGCGCGGATGCCGTAGACGATGTCGTAGCCCTCGCGCCAGCGCGCGATGAAGGCGGCGATCAGCTCCGGCGGATCCTGCAGGTCGATGTCCATCGGCACCAGGATGTCGCCCCTCGCGTGGTCGATGCCGGCGGTGAGCGCCGCCTCCTTGCCGAAGTTGCGCGACAGGTTGACGATGCGGATGCGCCGGTCGCGAAGGCTCCTGTCGAACAGCCGCGCGAAGGTGTCATCGCGCGAACCGTCGTTCACGAACACCACCTCGAAACGCTGGCCGTCGCGCTCCAGCATCGGGCCCACCGTGTCGAGGAAAAGGTCGACCGTGTCCTCCTCGTTGAACACCGGCACGACCAGCGACAGAAGCGGGTCGGCGGAACGCCGGGCGCGCTGGACGGCCAGCTGGCGTTCCTGCGCCGCGTCGTTTCCGGTGGTGAAGGGAAGAGGTTGTTCGGGCACGAATGAGGGTTCCGTGAAACGGTTCTACGACCCCTCATCCCCACCGCTCAAGGAATCAAAAGTGGCGCCCCGAATCAACCCCTATTTGACCGGGGGCCGCCGGGTCAGGCCACTGGCACCACGGCGCCGTTGACCTCCATGATCGCCAGTTCGTTGATCAGGCGCGGCTGGCGCTTCTGGACCTCGGCCCGGAAGGCGTGCAGCACCTCGGTGAGCTTGGCGGTCTCGAACGCCCTGTCGGTCTTCATCCTGTCGCCATAGGCCTCGGCGCCGGCGCCGCAGTCGCGGTGGACGATGGCGATCATGCGCCGGACGTTATGGAGCTTCATCGAGATGTCGAAATTGTCCCACCACGTCTTGCGCCAGTCGGCGAAGATCGGGGCGACGGCGGCGATCGGACCGCCGGCGATGTTGAACTGGCTGTAGTTGTTCTGCCAGCCGCGGGTCGACATGTAGGCCCACGTGTTGGTGGTGAAGCGCGGATCGATGCATTTCATCAGGATCGCTTCGTAGCTCTTGTCGTCGGCCGCCAGCGCCGGGGCGGCGGTTGCGGCGAGGGCGGCGCCGAGGCCGAGCCCCAGCATGCCGCGACGGGAGAGGCCCTGCATGCAGGAGCAGCCGGAGTGATGGAGATGCCTGGTCATCGGAACGTCACCCTTCCTTGTTGTGCAAGACCGCCCTGCGAGTCGGCGATCCAGGTTGAAGTCGAACCGTCCGTGTCGTGGCGGGCCATGACGCGAAGGCCGCTTCCGCCGAACACCGGAGCCAACGCGCGGAACTCGAAACTCGCAGGAACCCTATCTGTGTTGGAACGACGCGCCAATTCAATTTGCAGAATACCCAGAAGCGGACCATGGACAATCAGCCCGGGGTAGCCTTCGGTGCCGGTGACATAAGGCTGGTCGTAGTGGATGCGGTGGCCGTTGAAGGTGAGGGCGGAGAAGCGGAACAGCAGGACCGGGTCGGCCAGGATCGACTTCGTCCATGTGGCATCGCCGGGCGCCGGCCTGGCCGGCCGCGGCGTCTCGCCGGGCCTGGCCGCCTCGCGATAGACGATGTCGTGCTCCTCGACGAGGGCGCGCCCGCGCGGGCCCAAGACCGTGTGTTGCACCGTCACGAACACCATCGCGCCGGTCGAGCCGGTCTTGGGCTCGACGGACTTGATCGTGGACCGGCGCTCGATCGTGTCGCCGACCCGCACCGGCTCGCCATCGAAGGCGAAGCGGCTGCCCGCCCACATGCGCCGCGGCAGCGGCACCGGCGGCAGGAAGTCGCCGCGTTCGGCATGTCCGTCGGGGCCGAGCCGGGACTGCGGCGCGGTTTCCAGGAAGTAGAGCCAGTGCCAGAGCGGCGGCAGGGGATCGCCGGTGCGGGGCGCGGGATCGGCCTCGTCGAGGGTGGCGGCGAGGGCGCGGACCGGAAAGGGCGCGGCGAGGTCCTCCATCGACTGCGACTTGCCGACCCAGCCTTTGAGCTTTTCCATCTCCATGACGGCCATTTCCTCCCTGCGGCGCGCGACATTGCCACCGCCAGGGGAGGGTGGAAAGACCGCGCCCCGGTCGCTATATACCCGGCGCGACATGCCTAACCGGAGCGGCCGATGACCACCTTCAATGATCGCGAGAAGTCCTTCGAGAAGAAGTTCGAGAAGGACCAGGAGCTGCAGTTCAAGGTCACCGCCCGCCGCAACAAGCTGCTCGGCCTGTGGGCGGCCGGCCTGCTCGGCAAGACCGGCGACGCCGCCGAGGCCTATGCCAAGGAGGTGGTGCTGGCCGACTTCGAGAAGCCGGGCGATTCCGACGTCGTGGAAAAGCTGATGAAGGACCTCGCCGCCGCCGGGAAGCCGACCGAGGATCACACCATCCGCAAGCAGGCGGAGCGGCTGACGGAAGAGGCCAAGAAGCAGATCATGACCGAGACGCACTGAGCGGCGTCCCGACCTTCCCGGAGCGACCCTATCGGCGCGCTCCGGCCGTGTGCTAGTCTCCCTCGCATAAGAAGCGTTCAAGGGAGGCAACATGCCCATCAATCGTCGCAAGATGTTCGCGCTTGCCGGCGCCGCTGTGGCGGCGCCCGCGCTGCTGCGCGAAGGCTACGCCCAGGCGGCCGAGGTCAACCTCAAGCTGCACCACTTCCTGCCGGCCGCATCGAACATCCACCAGAAGTTCCTGACGCCGCTGGTGCGCAAGATCGAAAGCGAATCGAACGGCCGCATCAAGATCACGATCTTCCCCGCCATGCAGCTCGGCGGCGCGCCGCCGCAGCTCTATGACCAGGCGCGCGACGGCGTGGTCGACATCGTGTGGACCCTGCCGGGCAATACGCCAGGCCGCTTCCCGGCCAGCGAGGCGATGGAGCTGCCGTTCGTCGCCGACCGGCTGGGCGTCGTCAACGCCAAGGCATTCCAGGAATACGCCAACACCTATCTCAAGGACGAGTTCAAGGAAGTCCATCTGATCTGTGCCTGGGCGCACGATGCCGGCCTGATCCACGCCAATCGGCAGGTCAAGACGATGGAGGACCTCAAGGGACTGAAGCTGCGCTTCCCGACGCGCCAGGCCGGCGAGGCGCTGAAGGCGCTGGGCGCCAGCGCCATCGGCATGCCGATCCCGCAGGTGCCGGAAAGCCTCGCCCAGAAGGTGATCGACGGCTGCGTCGTGCCGTGGGAGGTCGTGCCGGCCATCAAGGTGCAGGAGCTCCTGAAGTACCACACCGCGATCCCCGGCTCGCCGACCCTCTACACCGCGACCTTCGTGCTCGCCATGAACAAGGGCAGCTACGACAAGATCCCGGCCGACCTCAAGAAGGTGCTCGACGCCAACTCGGGCATGCCGGCGGCGACCGCGGCCGGCATGACCTGGGACGATGCCGGCGCGGTGGTGGCCGAGATGGTCGCCAAGCGCGGCAACATCATCACCACGATCTCGGTCGAGGAGGCGGCGCGCTGGAAGAAGACGACCCAGCCTGTCATCGACGCCTGGATCGCCGCGGCGAAGACGCGCAACCTCGACGGCGGCAAGCTGGTCGATGCCGTCAGGACACTGGTCGCCAAGTACAAGGTGGCCTGAGCCCTGATGGGCTTCGTGAAGGTTGCGGAAAGGCTGGGCGCGGCACTCGCACTGACGGGCGCCGCGCTTTCCTTGTTCATCGCGGGCCTTGTGACGGTGAGCGTGCTGCTGCGCTGGGCGACTTCGAGCGGCCTGTCGGGCGATTTCGAGATGGTGCAGATGGCGGTGGCGCTCGCCATCTTCGCCTTCCTGCCCTACACGCAGCTCCGCCGCGCCAACATGCTGGTCGACACCTTCACCAGCCGGCTGTCGGCGGCGGCCAATGCTCGCATCGATGCCTTCTGGGACGTGGTCTATGCCGCCGCCGCCGCGTTGCTGGGCTGGCGCCTCGCGGTGGGCGCCGGCGACGCCATTGCCACGCGCACCGGCTCTATGGTGCTCGGTCTGCCCGTTGGCTGGGCGATCATGGCCTGCGCTGGCATGGCGATCCTGCTGGCGCTCGCCGCGCTCGTCACGGCGATTGGCCGCTTCGGGAAGCAGCCGTGAGCGGCACCTCGGCGGCCATCCTGGGCTTCGTGGTCATGCTGGGGCTGATGGCAGTGCGTATGCCGATCGGGCTCGCGCTGCTGGTCGTCGGCGGCGGAGGCTACGCCTGGCTCGGCGGCTGGACCACCTTCCTGAACTACATCAAGACCACGCCCTATCACGATTTCTCCAACTACACGCTGTCGGTCATCCCGCTCTTCATCCTGATGGGGGCGCTGGCCGAGAAGTCGGGCCTGTCGACGGCGCTGTTCCGCGCCGCCTCGAGCCTGGTCGGCCACCGCCGCGGCGGCATGGCGATGGGGCTGATCGCCGCCTGCACGGCGTTCGGCGCGATCTGCGGCTCCTTGGTCGCGACCACGGCCACCTTCGCGCGCGCCTCGCTGCCGGAGTTCGAGCGCTATCGCTACGATTCCGGTTTCGCGACCGGCGTCATTGCCGTCGGCGGCACGCTCGGCATCCTGATCCCGCCGTCGGTGATCCTCGTCGTCTACGGCATCTCGACCGAACAGAACATCGCCAAGCTCTTCATGGCGGCGTTCATCCCGGGCTTCATGGCCGCCTTCTTCTATTGCGTCGTGATCGCCCTGGTCGTGCGCCGCAACCCCGCCTTGGGGCCGGCGCTGCCCGCCGTGCCGATGGCCGAGCGCCTGCGCGCCGTCGCGGCCGTCTGGCCGGCGATCCTGGTGGCGCTGGTGGTGATCGGCGGCATCTACGGCGGAATCTTTTCGCCGACCGAGGGCGCGGCCGTCGGCGCCATCGCCATGCTGGTCGTGGCGGTCGTTGTCGGCGGCATGCGCTGGGCGGGGCTGGGGGCCGCGCTCCTGCAGACCGCCGAGACCGCCGGCATGATCTTCCTGATCCTGCTGGGCGCCGACGTGTTCAACGCCTTCCTGGCGCTGTCGCAGCTCCCCGTCGCGGCCGCCGAGTGGATCGGCGGCTCGGGCTTCACGCCCTATGCGGTGATGGCGCTGATCCTGCTGTTCTACATCCTGCTGGGCGCGGTCATGGACGAGCTCGCCATGATCCTGCTGACCCTGCCGATCTTCTTCCCGATCGTGCAGGCGCTCGACTTCGGCATGCCGGCCGACGATGTCGCGATCTGGTTCGGCATCCTGGTGCTGATCGTGGTCGGCATCGGGCTCACCGCGCCGCCGATCGGGCTCAACGTCTTCGTGGTCTCCGCCATCGCCCGCCATGTCGCGCTGCCGCGCATCTACAGGGCCGTGCTGCCCTTCATCGCCGCCGACCTGGTGCGGCTCGTGCTGGTGATGGCCTTTCCCGCGCTGGCGCTCGCCACGGTGCGGCTGCTTACCTAGCCGAAGACGCGCCTGAAGATCGTGTCGACGTGTCTGGTGTGACAGCCCATGTCGAACAAGGCGGGTATTCCGTCGCCCCTTATTTCTTGGCGAGTGTGCCGGCGAGGCCTGTGTAGGTTTCGGGACGAAGTGCCCTGAGCCGCGCCTTCATCTCGGGGCTGATGTCGAGGCCGTCGATGAAGGCCGCGAGATCTTCCATCGTTACCTGCTTGCCGCGGGTGAGCGCCTTCAGCTTCTCATACGGCATCTCCACGTCGGCGACGCGCAGCACCGTCTGTATCGCTTCGGCGAGCACTTCGGGATGCGCCAGGAGCGCGTCGCGAAGCGCCGCCTGATTGACGCTGACTTTGCCGAAGCCGCGCCCGAGCGCGCGATAGCCGATCAGCGAATGTGCGAAGGCGGTGCCAAACGTGCGCGCCACGGTGGAGTCCGAGAGATCGCGCTGCAGGCGTGAAACCGGCATCTTTCTCGAGAGATGCTCGAAGAGCGCATTGGCGACGCCGAAATTGCCCTCCGCATTCTCGAAGTCGATCGGATTCACCTTGTGAGGCATGGCCGACGAGCCGATCTCGCCTTCCTTCGGCTTCTGCGTGACCCACCCGTCCGAGATGTACCGCCACATGTCCTGCGACAGATCGAGGAGGATCGTGTTGATGCGGCGCAGATTGTCGAACATCTCCGCATAGGTGTCGTGGGGCTCTATCTGGGTCGTCACCTCATTGAGCTCGAGGCGCACGACATGCGCCTTGCCGGCGCCGTCCGCATTCAGGCCTTCCGCAAAAGAACGCGCAAAACCCAGCCAATCGATCTTCGGAAGCGCCACCATCTGGGCGTTGTAGTTGCCCGAAGGTCCGCCCCACTTCATGAGGACGGAGCGATTCCTGAGAGCCTCGACCTGCTTTTCGAGACGCTTCGCGAAGACGTTCATCTCCTTGCCGAAGGTCGTGGGCGTCGCGCTCTGGCCATGGGTGCGCGCAAGCATGGCAGTATCGGCATGCGCCCGGGCAAGGCTGACGATCTCGCTTTTCATCTTCTCGAGCGCCGGCAGCATGACCCCTTCGAGTGCGCCGCGTAGCGCCAGGGCATGGGCGGTGCTGTTCACATCCTCCGACGTGAGAGCGAAGTGCACCCACTCGAGCACGTCGGTAAGGCTCGAGTTCCTGAGTTTGAGCTTGATGAAGTATTCGACCGCCTTCACGTCGTGATTCGTTGCGGGGATACCGTCATAACCCTCGCGCTCGATCTTCTGGATGATCCGCGCATCGTCGATATCGATCTGCGGCAGCGTCCGAAGCATCGCTTTCTCGGCCGGCGTAAGCGGCCGCATGCCGACGCCCTTTGTCTCCGAAAGCGCTGCGAGATACTCACACTCGACGGTAACGCGCATTTTCATGAGCGCGTGTTCGCTGAAATACTCTGCAAGCGCTTCGGCGGTCGCGCGATAGCGGCCATCGACGGGACTTACGGCGGTGAGTGGTTCGAGGCGCATCGTCGTCTACTATTGCTCCGACTGGTGTCGTGTGGCCCGGCTTTTAGTCCCGGACGGCCTAGATTGCCATGTTAAGAAGTGTCCCACCATGAAGCCTTTGAAAGACTGCCCCCGTGAGACCCTGGCCGCCATCCAGGGCGTGCTGACCGACATCGACGAGACCGTTTCCACCGAAGGAAGGCTGACCGCCGCCGCCTACGGCGCGCTGGAGGCGTTGAAGCAGGCCGGGCTGAAGGTCATTCCCGTGACCGGCCGGCCGGCCGGCTGGTGCGACATGGTCGCCCGCTTCTGGCCGGTCGACGCGGTGGTGGGCGAGAACGGCGCCTTCTGGATGTGGCACGACGCGCCAAAGGGCGGAAAGGGGGCCGGCAAGCTGCGCACGCGCTTCATCCAGTCCGAGGCCGAGCGCGCCGAGGGCCGCCGCCGGCTCGAGGCGGTGCGGGCCGACGTGCTCGCCGAGGTGCCGGGCTGCGCCATCGCCTCCGACCAGCCCTATCGCCTGGCCGACCTGGCGATCGACTTCTGCGAGGACGTGCCGCCGCTGCCGCGCGCCGCCGTCGATCGCATCGTGGCGGTCTTCGAGCGCCACGGCGCCCACGCCAAGGTGAGCTCGATCCACGTCAACGGCTGGTTCGGCGACTACGACAAGCTCACGACCAGCCGCGCCATGATGGCCGAACTGTTCGGCGTCGACCTCGACGCCGGGGCCGAACGTGCGACCTGGGTGTTCTCCGGCGACTCGCCCAACGACTCGCCGATGTTCGGCTTCTTTCCCAACGCCGTGGGCGTGGCCAACGTCCGCGACTTCGCCGACCGGATGCCGCACCTGCCCGGCTGGATCACGACCGCGCGCTCGGGCGCGGGCTTCGTCGAGCTCGCCCAGGCGCTGATCGCCGCGCGGCAGTCGCCGTGAGCCTGCCCCATCCCCTGGCTGCCGTCGTCTTCGACATGGACGGCCTGCTGTTCGACACCGAGCGCCTCTACGAGCGGGCGGCGCTGGCCGCGGCGGCGCAACTCGACTGCGAAATGACGACGGAATTCTTCCGCAGCACCGTCGGCTCGCCGTGGGTGGTGACGCGGATGCGCCTGCTCGACCTCTACGGCCCGGCATTCGCCGTCGACCGCCTGCGCGAAGTGGCGATGGGGATCTTCCGGGAGCTCATCGAGGAGGAGCTTGCCTTGAAGCCGGGGGCGCTCGAGCTGCTCGACTTGCTTGACCGGGCCGGCGTGCGACGGGCGATCGCGACGACGTCGATGCCGGCGACCGCTCGGCATCATCTGGAGTTCCACGGCCTGGTGGAAAGATTCCATGCCGTCGTCGCGCAGGGCGACTACGTCGCGGCCAAGCCCGCGCCCGACCCGTTCCTCAAGGCGGCCGAGCGTCTCGGCGTGCCGCCAGCCCTTTGCCTGGCACTCGAGGATTCCCACAACGGAGTCCGCTCGGCCGCGGCAGCCGGAATGACCACGATCATGGTGCCCGACCTGCTGCCGGCGACGGATGAGATCGCCCGGCTCTGCGCCCATGTCGTCGGCGACCTGCACGAGGTTTGCCGGCTGCTCGATCAGCGCACCGTCGACGGCGGAGGCGCGACCAGCAGCGAGCCGTAGTGGGTCAGGCTGTCGGCCTGGCTCCACACGCCGAGCGCGCCGGCCTGCACCAGGCCGCGGTCGGTCGCGCCGAACAGCGGTTTGCCGTCGAGCGACACCTCGATGCGGTCGTTCGAGGCGGTCACCCGCAGCGAATGCCACTGGCCGAGCGCGACCGGGGCCTCCTTGGCGCCGAGCTGGGCACGCTTGCCCTTTTCCACGCGGTAGAGGCGGACCGAGTTGTCGCGCGCGTTGACACGCACGACGTAATAGTCGTTGGCGCTCTGCGCCCGGAACATGAAGCCGCCGACCTGCTCCTTGGTGCCCGAGACCGGCTTGAAGCGCAGCGTGACATCGAAATCGCGCACGTTGACCTGCTCGGAGATGCAGAGCGGAAAGCGCTGGTCGGTGGCGTCGGCCTCGGTCTCGGCCAGCGCCCAGCCGTTGGGCCCGTCGGGGTCGGCGATCGCCTTCCAGACGGCCGGGCGGCCGATGCCGGTCTTGCCCTGGACGCAGCCGACGCGACCGTCGGGCGTCACGAGCGGCACCACGAGCTGGGCCTCGGCGGGCAGGGCGAGGAAGAGGAGCGGCAGGAGGAAAAGCAGGGAGCGCATGGGGCGAGATTACAAAAACTGCGTCGCGCTTGACCACTCGTGCGGGAGGGAGGAGTTTACGCGCCGGCCGTATTTCGGACGGATTTTCGGACGGATTTTCGAGGGGGGGGGAATACCATGCGTTTGTGCACCATCATCAGCGGCGGCAAGGCCGCCGTCGGCGTCAAGACCGGCAACGGCAAGATCGTCGATCTCAGCAAGCAGATGCCGCGCGGGCCGAAGTCGGTCGTCGAGATCCTGGCCGGCGGCAAGAAGCTGCAGGCCGCCGTGCTCAAGGCCTGCGCCAAGCCCAAGGCCGGCGCCACGGTGTCGGAGAAGTCGGCCAAGTACCTGCCGCCGGTGCCCAGCCCCGGCAAGATCCTCTGCATCGGCCTCAACTACCGCAAGCACGCCGAGGAGACCGGCAGCCCGATCCCGGCCTATCCGCTGGTGTTCTGCCGCTTCAACAACACGCTGGTGCCGCACAACGGCAAGCTGCTGCGGCCCAGCCACTCCGACCAGTTCGACTGGGAGGCGGAGCTGACGGTCGTCATCGGCAAGAAGTGCCGCAACGTGCCGAAGGAGAAGGCGCTGTCGGTGATCGGCGGCTACGCCTGCTTCAACGACGGCTCGCTGCGCGACTGGCAGAGGAAGTCGGGCGGCCAGTTCACGCTCGGCAAGGGCTTCGACGGCAGCGGCGGCTTCGGCCCCGACATCGTCACGCCCGACGAGCTGCCGCCGGGCGGCGCGCCGCTGCGCATCACGACCCGCGTCAATGGCGTCACCATGCAGGACAGCAGCACCGACGACCTGATCTTCGATGTGCCGACCCTGGTCCACGAGCTCAGCAAGGTCATGACGCTCGATCCGGGCGACATCATCATCACCGGCACGCCGTCGGGCGTCGCCATGGCGCGCACCCCGCCCAACTGGCTGAAGCCGGGCGACGTCTGCGAGGTCGAGATCGAGAAGATCGGCATCCTGCGCAACCCGGTGGTCCAGGGACCGTAGGCGGCGCGTCTCGCGGCGCGGCGGCGGTATGTCCGGCCGTCCCCTGGTGGTGGAGTCCTTCCGGCTCGACGTCGAGCGGGAGGCTCCCTTCGGCGCCTTCTATCACCACGAGTACCTGCCGGCCGTGCTGGCCGAGGCCTGTGGGGTGAGGAGCACCTGGCGCTACCAGGAACACCAGGTCACGGGTTCACTGCGCTACTATCGCAAGCAGTTCATCACGATCCACGAGTGCGGCACCGCGGCCGAAGCGGAGGCGCTGGTCACTCTGCTGCAGCAGCACGCCGCGGCTGGCGCACTGGGCGAATGGGCGCCGTCGATCGTCGAGGCCGAGCCGCCCTGCCTCTACGTCGAACGCTGGGCCCATCCGCGGGTGCCGCTCGACGGCATCTTCGGCAGCCGGCCGTTCTTCATGGTGTCGGTCGAGCTGCGGCCGGGCCGCGAGCAGGCCTTCCACGACTGGTACGAGAGGGAATACCTGCCGCGCAACGTGGCGGACGTGCCGGGCTGGGTCGGCTGCCGGCGCTACAGCAGCGTCGGCCGCGAGCCGGCACGGTATCTCGCGATCTACGAGGCGGCCGACCTGCACGGGCTCGACGAAAGCCTGGAGGCGATGCGCGCGCCGTTCCGGCTCGAGGAGAACATGTCCTGGAAGAGGTGGGACAGCGGGCCGGATGCGGCGATCACCTGGGAAGACGCCGCGATGTTCCGGCCGATCTACCGCCGGCCCTAGCTCGGGCCGCTCAGGCGCGCCGCGGCAGCCTGTCGAGGCCGCCCATCACCAGGCGCGTGGCGAACTCGGCGGCGGCCTTCGGGTCGACCGGCTCGCGTGCCACCATCACCATCGAGATCTCGAAGGCGATGCCCGCCATCGACGCGCTGAGGTAGCTCACGTCGACGTTGGGCAGGATGCCCTGCTGGATGGCGGCGCGGATGTCGTCGTTCAGCGCCTTGGCGAGCGCCCGCACGTCCGGCTTGTCGAGCAGCGTGCGCACCGCCGTGAAGCTCGAGCGCGCCAGCGCCAGCAGCTCCGGGTCCTCGGCCAGGAAGTCGAAATAGACCGCGTAGTGGCGGCGCACGAACTCCTCGGTCGTGGCGGCGCGGCCGCGGCCCTCGCGGTGGCGCTGCAGCAGCACGCCGGTCAGCTCACCGACCACCGCCTCGAAGATCTCGTCCTTGTCCTTGAAGTAGTTGTAGAAGGTCCCCGAGGCGAGGTCGGTGCGCCGCACGATGTCACGCACGCTCGCCGCGCCATGGCCCATCTCGGCGAACACCGCGCGCGCGGCCTTGAGCAGTGCCGTGCGGTTCTCCGCCTTGTTCTGCTCGCGGCGGCCCGCCCGTTCGCCCCGCTGCTCCGCCGTCGTCGTCTCGTCAGCCATTGCGGCACCCTGCTGTCATCGTCCGAGCTGTGCAAGCTCGTGGCGCAACCCCGCCACCATGTCGTCCATCGCCCGCGCCGCCGCCTGCAGGGCGCCGCGCATGCCGACGAAGCCGTGGATCAGCGTGTCGAACTCGCGGTGCACCACCTTCACGCCGGCGGCGCGCAGGCGCTCGCCGTAGGCCTGGCCCTCGTCGCGCAGCGGATCGAAGCCCGCGGTGAAGACCAGCGCCGGGGCGACGCCCGCGAGGTCGGAGCTGCGCAGCGGCGAGGCGCGCGGATCGTCGATCTCGGCGAGGTCGTTCAGGTAGTGCCCGCGGAACCAGTCCATGTCGGCGTGGCTGAGCAGGAACCCCTCGCCGCAGTCCCTGTGCGAGGCGGTGGCGCCCGCCAGGTCGGTGGCGGGATAGATCAGCCATTGCAGGCAGGGCGGTCGCGCCTCGCCGCGCAGCAGCTGTGCCGCCACGGCGGCGAGGGTGCCGCCGGCCGAGTCGCCCGCCACGACGAGACGGGCGGGGTCGAGGCCGAGCTTCGTCGCCTCGCCGGCCAGCCAGCGATAGGACGCCAGCGCATCGTCGATGGCGGCGGGGAACTTGTGCTCGGGCGCCAGGCGATAGTCGACCGCCACGACGGCGCAGCCCGAGCGGGCGCAGAAATAGCGGCAGGCGAGGTCGTAGCCTTCGAGGCTGCCGATCGTCCAGCCGCCGCCGTGGAAGTAGAGGATGGTCGGCAGCAGCCGCACCACGCTGCCGGCCGGGCGGTAGATGCGCACGCGCAGGCGGCCGCCCCCTCCATCGGCGATGGGGCCGGCGATGGTGCGGTCGACGATCTCGCCGACCGGGGCGGGCCTGCCGCCCAGCAGCTGCATGAAGGCGTCGTACTCGGCCCGCGCGTCGGCCACGCTCATCTCGTGCAGCGGCGGCCGGCCGGAGCGGGCGAGAAGCTGGAGGAACCACTGGGTGCGGCCGTCGAGCGTGCGCCCGCCGACCGTGACCGGCGGGCCGGCCAGGATGTTGACCCAGGAGATCGGCATGCGCAGCGCCAGGTTGGCGGCCTTGCCCTGCAGCTCGCGCGCGATCTCCTTCAGCTCCATGCACCGTTCCTAGCACCGCGCCCCGCCGTTGTGGAGCCCGCCGCGGCCCGCTAGCTTCGGCCCCGATGGCTGCCGCGGCGCCCGACTTCTTTTCCGACGCGCTCCGCCGCGAGATCATGCGCAGCGAGCAGCAGCGCATGCGCGTGCTGGCGATCGTCCTGGCCATCCTGCTGGTGCTTACCCTGGCCGTCGCCAACCTGTTCCCCGACTACGCCGCCCGCATGTTCAGGGGCGGCATCCCAGGCTGGCTGCCGCTCGCCGGCATCGGCCCGTTCCTGCTCTACGAGATCGGCACGCTCAACTTCCTCAGGTGGCGCGCCGCCCGCGACAAGGACTTTCCGCGCTTCGCCCGCTTCGGCAATGCGCTGGTCGAGACGTCGCTGCCGGCCGGCATCATCGTCGTGCTCAGCCGCTACATGGACCCGATGCTGGTGTTCGCGTTCTGGCCGCCGCTGCTCTACTTCGTCTTCATCATCCTCTCGACGCTCCGGCTCGACTTCTGGCTGTCGGTCTGGACCGGTGCGGTCGCAGCGCTCCAGCAGATGATCCTGGTGCTCTGGCTGCTGCCGCTCGAGCCCTGGGGCAACATCCCGGACGAGACGCTGCTGTTCCACTTCAGCCGCACCCTGGTGCTGTTCGGCTGCGGCGTCGTGGCCGGCATCGTGGCCGCGAGCCTGCGCCGCCAGTTCGAGAACTCGGTGACGGCGGTGGCGGCGCGCGACCACGTCACCAACCTGTTCGGCCAGCACGTCTCGCCCGCGGTCGTCGACCGGCTGCTCGCCCAGCAGAGCGACCCGCCGAGCGAGATGCGCACGGTCTGCGTGTTGTTCCTCGACATCAGGGGCTTCACGGCGATGACCCGGGTGCGCGCCGCCGGCGAGACGGTGGAGCTGCTGAACGCCTTCTTCGCCGGCATGATCGACGTCGTGAACCGCCACAACGGCATCATCAACAAGTTCCTGGGCGACGGCTTCCTGGCGATCTTCGGCGCGCCGCTCGACGATCCGGCCGCGGCGAAGAACGCGCTGGCCGCGGCGCGCGACATGCTGGGCGTCGTCGAGGACTGGAACCGCAGGCGGCCGCAGAGCGCGCTGCGCGTCGGCATTGGCATCCACATGGGCGAGGCGGTGACCGGCACGGTCGGCTCGCCGCAGCGCAAGGAATACACGGTGATCGGCGACACGGTGAACCTGGCGGCGCGGCTCGAGCAGCTCACCAAGGAAGTCAAGGCCCAGATTCTGGTCTCGAGCACGGTGCGCGACGCCGCCGCTGCCGACGGTGCGATCGATCTCGGGCCGATGGCGATCCGCGGCTACGACGAGAAGGTGAGGATATGGCAGGTGGCCTGAGCGCCGGTCTCGTCTGGTATTTCGCCTACGGCTCCAACATGGACGCCGACCGGCTGTTCGCGAAGCGCCTGCAGCCCGAGGGCGTGGCACGCAGCGAGCGCGTCGCCGGCCGTCTCGACGGCTGGCAGCTTGCCTTCAACAAGCTGTCGAGGCTCGCCGAACGCAAGGGGCAGGGCGCCGGCAACATCCTGCCGCTGCCGGGCGGCGCCGTGTTCGGGACGCTGAACCTGTTGCCGCCGGCGGGCTTCGACGTGCTCGACCTCCACGAAGGCGTCGCGGGCGGCCACTACGAGCGGCGGACCGTGCCGGTGGTGCGCCTCGACACCGGAGCCACGGTCGAGGCCGTCACCTACGTGGCGCTGCTGGTCGGCGAGGGACTGCGGCCGACGCGCGAGTACCTCGGCCATCTGCTGGCCGGCCGCGACCTGCTGCCGGCCGACTACTGGGAGCGGCTCGCCGCCACGCCGACGCTCGACTGAACGGTCAGGCCGGAACGCGCTTCTCCTTGCGGGCGCCGGCCCTGCTCTTCATCGGGTCGAAGCCCTCGAGTTCCCGGACGTCGTCCTCGTTCCAGAAGTTGAGCTCGATCATCACGCCGTCGGGATCGTGCACGAAGACCTGCTGCAGCGGCCGCGCCGGCACCTTGCGCACCTCGAACGCCACGCCGTCTTTCTTGATGAGGTCCAGCGTGCCGCGGATGTCGGCGCAGTTGATCGCGACATGGTCGATGGCGCCGCTGCCCTGGTCCTTGCGCCCCGTCTCCGAGACGAGGTGCAGGATCGGCTTGTCGCCGGCATAGAGCCAGGCGCCGGGGAACGGGAAGGGCGGCCGGTCGCCGTTGGTCAGTCCCACGTAGCGCTCGTAGAAGCGCACCGTGGCGTCGAGGTCCTTGCAGTAGATGTTGTAGTGGTCCAGCGAGAGTGCGGGCATCGGCTTCTCCCAACCTGTGCTGGGCCCGAGCTTACAACATCCCGGCTCAGCCGTGGCAGCAGGAATTGGCCGGCTTTTCCTCGTATTTGTCGTGGTGGCGCACCCAGCTGCCCAGGTTCCCGCCGGGCGGCTCGTCGCGGCCCTTGGGCGTGAGGTCGAGAAAGCCGTAGACCGTGCCGGTGTGCTCGGTGCCGCGGGCGAACACCGAATAGGTGTGGAAGATCCGGCCCTCGTCGTCGCGGGCGAACACGCTGTAGCCCGGCAGCTCGTCGAGCGCGTAGTCCATCTCGCGGAAATTGTAGAAGACCTTGCCGCGCTCCCTGTCGGCCTCGCCGAACGAGACGTTGTAGTCGAAGTTGAAGTCCGAGCCGGCCGACGACAGCCACTTGAAGCGCCAGCCCATGCGCTTGTGGAAGGGCGCGATCTTCGGATAGGGGGCGCGGCTCACGGCCACGAACATCACGTCGTGGTTGACGAGATGGACCAGCGAGCCGTCGTCCTGGTCGGCGCCGTAGGAGCAGCCGATGCAGCCTTCCTCCCAGCCGGGCCCGAACATGAAGTGCTTCACGATGAGCTGGCTGCGGCCCTGGAACAGGTCGGCGAGCGTCTCGCGTCCGTCCGGCCCCTCGAAGACATAGTCCTTGTCCACCAGGACCCAGGGCATCGCGCGGCGCTGGCGGGCGATCTCGTCCTGGGCCTGGAGATGCGCCTTCTCCCGGGCCAGCAGCACGCGGCGGGCCTCGATCCATTCCTCGCGGGAGACGATCCTGTTCGCTTGCATGACGGACTCCTTTCAGACGGTTTCGCTGCGGCCGAGCACGTTGTTGAAGACGGCGGCGGGAACCGCGACGCGGCGGTCGGCGTAGGCGGCGCGTAGCGCCGCCGGATCGGCGTCGGGCTCGCGCGAGAGCGCCGCCAGCCGGTCGATGAAGTCGAAGTCGACCTTCGCGTCGTCCGGGGTCATGGCGCCCCAGACGTCCCACGGCAGCATCGCGCGGTCGTTGAGCGCGGCGACGTCGCGGATGACGTTGCTGGCGATGAACCACCAGCCCGACATGTCGAGAATGCAGAAGTTCTTCGGATCCTCCCGGCCGTCGCGGCAGAGCTTCCAGGCCTGTCCGGCGACCAGGAACTGGTCGCGCGGCACGTCGAGCGGATCGAAGCCCAGCCTGAAGAGCTTCTGCTGGTGGCCGTCCATCTGCGCGTCGACCATCACCCAGCGCCCGTCGGTCGCGTCGCGGTATTCGGTGACCCAGTGGTCGTAGAACTTGCCCTTCTCGAAATAGGCGCCGAAGCCGCAGCGCGCCCGCGCGTCGATCCCCTGGGCGCGCAGCATCGCCATGTGCATCAGCGAGAAGTGGCGGCAGACGCCGACCTGGCGCTCGCCGGCCGGGCGCGGCGTGGCGAGCGGCGCGGGATCCTTGGCCGCGATGCTCTGCAGCATGTCCTCGACCGTGCGCAGGTGCGCCTCGCCGTGCTGTTCCGGCCGCAGCGTCACGCCGTAGGTGTCGGCGATGTGCTCATGGATGAGCAGGCCCTGTACGATTTCGGCCAGGGCGGCCGGCCCGCGCGGCAGATCGGCGAAGAGGTCCGCGCTCATGCAAACAGCGCCTCGAGCGCGTCGAGCGAGCGCGTCCAGCCGTTGCGGTGGTTGTTGCGCGCCGTCTCGTCGAAGAACTGCTCGTGCGTCAGGGTCAGGATCGTGCCGTCGGTGTCGGGCTTGAAATCGATCGTGACCTGCGATTCGCGCTCGGGCGTGCTCTGCCACGCCCAGGAGAAGACGAGCTTCCTGGCCGGCACGATCTCGCGGTAGATGCCGCTCACGCTGTGATGCTCGCCGTTGTCGCCCCAGAACTGCACGCGGAAGCGGCCGCCGACCTTGAGGTCGGTCTCGGCGATCGGTGTCTTGTAGGTGCCGCCGCCCCACCAGCGGATCATCTTTTCGGGCTGCGTCCAGGCTTCGTAGACTTTTTCCGGCGGGGCCTTGAGGCGGCGCTTGAGGGCGAGGCTGGGCTTGCTTGCCATGAATCGTCTTCCTCCAGGAATGCGGCGAGGCGATCGAGCTGCTGCGTCCAGTAGCGTTCGTAGTGCGCCAGCCAGTTCATGGCCTGCTCCATCGGCTCGGCCTTGAGGCGGCAGGTGACGGTGCGGCCGGCCTTGGAGCGCACGATCAGGCCCGCGTCGGACAGCACGTCGAGATGCTTCATGATGGCGGGCAGGGAGACCGGGAAGGGGTGCGCCAGCTCGCTGACGCTGATGCCGTCCTCCTTGTCGAGACGGGCGAGCAGGGCCCGCCGCGTCGGATCGGAAAGGGCCGCGAAGGTGCGGTCGAGGACGGCAGTCTTATGGTTAACCATAACGTTAACAATTAGGCCGCGCACCAGCCCTTGTCAATCGCCCACCGTGTCGTCCCGAGCGCGTCGCCCCTACAGCCGCTCGATCAGCGCCTGGGCGGCGGCGGGATTGCGCACCTTGTCGCCGGAGATGAAGTAGACGAAGGCGTCGCCCTTCTTCGCCCAGGCCTTGGTCCGACTGGCCCATTTGTCGAGCTCGGCCGGCTTGTAGCCCGTTTTCACCTTGTCCTGGCTCTGCATCAGGCGGGCATAGGTGAAGTCGGCGGTCGGCTCGTCGATCTCGGGAAAATCCTTGTCGCGGGCGTAGACGATCGCCGCCTTGTACTTGCGGCAGAGATCGTGGAACCGCTCGTCCTTGAAGCTGTCGTGGCGCACTTCCATCGCATGCCGGAGCGGCAGCTTGCCCGCCTCGCGCGGCAGCAATTTCAGGAACGCCTCGAAATCCGCCGGGTCGAACTTCTTGGTGGCCATGAACTGCCAGTTGATCGGCCCCAGCCGGTCGCCCAGCTCGACCAGCCCCTGCGTCACGAACCGCTGCACCGATTCGCCCGCCTCGGCCAGCACGCGGCGGTTGGTGCAGAAGCGCGAGGCCTTGACCGCGAACACGAAGCCCGGGGGCGTCTCCTCGCGCCACTTGGCCCAGCTCGCCGGCTTGAAGCTCGAATAATAGGTGCCGTTGATCTCGATCGAGGTGAGCTTGCGGCTGGCATATTCCAGCTCGCGCTTGTGCGTCAGCCCCTCGGGATAGAAGACGCCGCGCCACGGCTCGAAGGTCCAGCCGCCGATGCCGACGAAGGTCTTGCCTGCCATGGATGTCACGCCACCCGAACAAGGCGGGGCACGGCTCCCTTGCCGCGCACTTCCGCCTCCTCGAACTCGGCGGCGACGATCGCCCGGTCGAGCGCGGCGCGCAGCTCCCTCGCGGTCGCGAGCGACAGCTCGATTCCGGCCCGCGCCCCGGCGTCGAGGCCGGTGTTGACGAAGTCGAGGGTGATGACGTCGCCCAGCGGCGCATGGCGGGCGTGGTCGTAGGCGACCACCGCGTGCGAGAGCGGGAACCAGTCGTCGCCACGCTTGGCCATGCCCTCGGCGCGGGCGATCTCGACGATGGACGTGCACATGTCGGGGCCTCCTACTTCTTCGCCAGGTGCTTGGCGAAGAAGGCGAACACCTTGCTCCAGCCGTCCATTGCCTGCTCGGGCCGGTAGAGCGGCCGGTGCCAGTAGAAGATGCCGTGGCCGGCGCCGTCGTAGCGATGGAACTCGTGCGCCTTGCCGTGCTTCTTGAGCTCGGCCTCGTGCTGGTTCACCTGCTCGGGGCTGGGCGCGCGGTCGTCGTTGCCGAACAGGCCGAGCAGCGGGCAGGAGAGGTCCCTGGTCATGTCGATCGGTGCCACCGGCGTCTTGGCGTTGAGCTCCTCCTTGCCCATCACCACGCGGCCGCCCCACAGCTCGACGCAGGCGTCGACGTCCTTCTTCTGGCAGGCGTAGATGAAGGCGTGGCGGCCGCCGGAGCAGGAGCCGAAAAGCCCGACCTTGCCGTTGCAGTCGGCCTGCGCGCGCATCCACTTCACCGCGGCCTCGGTGTCGCCCACCATCTGGGCGTCGGCGATGCCGCCCTCGGCGCGCACCTTGGCGGCGACGTCGTCCGGGTTGTTTTGGCCGCCCTCGCGCTCGTAGAGGTTGGCGCAGATCGCCAGGTAGCCGTGGTGGGCGAAGCGCCGCGTCGTCTCGATGTAGAACTCGCTCCAGCCCGGGAGATGGTGGATCAGCACCACGCCGGGGAAGGGGCCCTTGCCTTCTGGCCTCGCGACGTAGGCGGTGATCGCAAATCCCTTGTCGCCCTTGAGCGTCACGTTCTCGGCTGTCATGCCGCGGTAGAATGCCATCGGTCGTCCTCCTCCGTTTGCGTCGATCTTGGCATACGGAACTCAACCGGCGCTACAACAGCCCTAGGGCCCCTGAATCTCGCGTGACCCTTGCGGCCGATTGCCGGGCGCGCGATCGAGCCGCTCCGCTCGCGACTTGATCTGGGTCAAGGCGAACGGCGACTGCCCCGATCAGATTTGCAGCAAATGACTTTGCGGTTGGCTTTCTTCGGCTGTGGCACCGGGCGCGGCCTCGACGAAGGGAGGTAAGGGTCATGACGATGTTCGACGATCTCCGGCAAACGGTTTCCCGCTTCGTCGATGTGAGGCGCAAGCGCGGGCAGTTGCGACACGAGCTCGCGCAGCTCGCGGCCATCGGATCCCTCGACGGCGTCCTGGCCGATGTCGGCCTCGCACGCTCGCAGGTCGAGCCCCTGATCGCGGGAGGCGCCGATTCCCGGGAACTGCTGGACCGGATGCTCGCCAGGCTCGGCATCGATGCCCAGCTGATGCCTGTGGAGGAACTGCGCGACATGACGTGGGCCTGCCTGACCTGTCCCGACAAGCGTAGGTGTCGCGATTGGCTGTCCGGCAGCGAACAGACGGCATACCGCGCCTTCTGTCCGAACGCCGTGCAACTCGACTGTGCCTTCTTGAAACAGCACCCGGTCGAGGCGTGATGCGGGGGCCGGTCGCGCGGCCCTTGCCGTCCCCCGATCTCGCGGCCGCGGTGCAATCTGGCGGCAATTTCGATATCAGAACCGGAACGTGTCAGCGCGTCTCGTCGCTGCCGGGGAGACGCACCGGCATGCGCCTGACAAGATCCTGCGAAGCCAAGTGAACCCGGAGCGGCATGCGCCCGGGAGACTCACAGCAATCCCAGGCTCCGGAAGCTCGCGTGGCCCTTGCGGCCGATCACCAGGTGGTCGTGGATCGAGAGGCCCAGCGCCTCGGCGGCCGTCTTGATCTCGCGCGTCATCTCGATGTCGTCGCGGGAGGGCTTGGGGTCGCCCGAGGGATGGTTGTGCACCAGGATCAGTGCGGCGGCGTTCAGCGTCAGCGCGCGCTTGACCACCTCGCGCGGATAGACCGGCGTGTGGTCGATGGTGCCGCGCTGCTGCACCTCGTCGGCGATCAGCACGTTCTTGCGGTCGAGGAAAAGGATGCGGAACTGCTCGGTCTTCTCGTGCGCCAGTGCGGCGTGGCAGTAGTCGATGAGTTGCTGCCAGTTGGTGAGGACGGGCATGTCCTTGACCTTGCGCTCGACCAGCCGCCGGCCGCTCTCGCGCAGCGCCCGGAACATCACCAGCGTCCGCTGGTCGATCTCGAACTCGCGCAATTGGGCGGGCTCGGCGGCGAACACGTCGCCCAGGGTGCCGAAGCGCTCCAGCAGCCGCTTGGCCAGCGGCTTGGTGTCGATCCGCTCGATCGAATAGAAGAGCAGCAGTTCCAGCAGCTCGTAGTCGGCCAGGGTGTCGACGCCCGCCGTCAGCACGCGCTCGCGCACCCGGGCGCGATGGCCGAAGTAATGCGGCCTGGGCGTCTCCGCCCCACCTCCATTGAACTCGCCGCTGTTGTGGCCGCTCGGCGCCGGCGCCGCCTCGAGGGCCGCGACGATCTTGGCCGTCGGGTCCTCGGCGGTGAACTCCCAGCACTGGTCGAGCCGGTTCCACGCGCCGCCCGCCTCGCGCAGCAGCATGCGGTAGGGGAGGGTGTTGCCGCTCACCCGCCACAGCGCATCGCCCGCCTGCAGGCGCAGGCCGGCCGCCAGCAGGGCGACGATGGCTCCATCGTCTGCCGCGCCGCCCATTGGCGGTTCCGCAATCGCCCGCTTCGCCTTCGCCATGGCGCGACGATCCGCTGCAACCGCGGCAGAAAGGCGGCAGGAGGGCGGCAACAAATATGGACGACCCAGGCCGCCTGTTCGACACTGCGGGCATGCGTGCCCTCGACCTTGCCTTTTGCCTGCTCGCGTTCCTTTCCGCGGGCGCGGCGCGCGCCGAGCCGCAATGGCTCACCCTGCCGCCGACGCCGACCTTGCCCAAGGCCGAGGCGAGCGGACTGGCGCCGGTGAACGGCATCGGGATCTGGTACGCCACCTTCGGCAAGAGCGACGGCGAGCCGGTGATCCTGCTGCACGGCGGCCTCGCCAACGCCAACTACTGGGGCCACCAGGTGCCGGCGCTGGCGGCGCGCTACCGCGTGATCGTGATGGACAGCCGCGGGCACGGCCGCAGCACGCGCGACGGGCGGCCCTACGGCTACGCGCTGATGGCCTCCGACGTGGTCGGCCTGATGGATTTCCTGAAGATCCCCAGGGCCGCCGTGGTCGGCTGGAGCGACGGCGCGATCCTCGGCCTCGAGATGGCCATCCGCCATCCCACCCGGCTCGGCAAGCTCTTCGCCTTCGCCGCCAACTCCGACCCCAGCGGCGTCAAGGACATCGCCAAAAGTCCCGTGTTCAACGCCTTCATCGCCCGCGCCCGAAAGGAATACGAGGCGCTGTCGCCGACGCCGGATCAGTACGCGTCGTTCCTCGAGCAGATCGGCCGGATGTGGGCGACCCAGCCCAACTTCACGGCGGCCGAGCTTGAGGGCATCCGGACGCCGACCTGGATCGTCGATGCCGACCACGACGAGGCGATCAAGCGCGAGAACACCGAGTACATGGCGGCAAGGATTCCCGGCGCCGGCCTCCTGATCCAGCCCGAGGTCAGCCACTTCTCGTTCCTGCAGGACCCCGTGCAGTTCAACGAGAACGTGCTGCATTTCCTGGCCCGGCATTGAGTGCCATGGACCGGGCCTTTGCCGCCGTGGACGCCGCGTGCGTCGCGTTCGCCGCGGAACAGCAGATCCCGGGTCTCGTCGCCGGCATTGTGCAGGGCGGGCGGCTCGCCCATGTGACGACGGTCGGCACGGCCGACATCGAGGCCGCACGGCCGGTCGGGCGCGACACTGCCTTCCGCATCGCCTCGATGACCAAGAACATGACGGCGCTCGGCGTGCTGTCGCTGCGCGACAAGGGCAGGCTGGCCCTCGATGCGCCGCTCGCCGACTACGTGCCGCAGTTCGCCTCGGTGAAGCCCGCGACGGCCGACAGCCGGCCGGTGTCGGTGCGCGATCTTCTCTGCCACGTCGCGGGCTTCGTCACCGACGATCCGTGGGGCGACCGCGTGCTCGGCATGAGCCCGGCCGGGCTCGATGCCCTGATCGCGACCGGAACCCTGTTCGCCCGCGCGCCGGGCCTCGCCTTCGAATACAGCAATCTCGGTTACGCGTTGCTCGGCCGTGTGCTGACCAACGTGAGCGGTGAGCCCTACCAGGCCTATCTCCGCCGCACCTTCCTCGAGCCGCTCGGCATGGGCCGCACGACCTTCGACGCGCCGGCCGCGTCTCGCGGCGACTATGCCTTCGGCTATCGCCTCGACGGCGAGACCTGGTCGCGCGAGCGCATCGAGCCCGACGGCGAGGTCGGCGCCATGGGCGGCCTCGCCACGACGGCGCCCGACTATGCGCGCTGGGTCGCCTTCCTGCTCTCCGCCTGGCCGGCGCGCGACGATCCCGAGACCGGTCCGGCGCGGCGCGCGAGCGTGCGCGAGATGGGCCTCTACCACGCGCCGCCTTTCCAGCCCGACCTGGCCGCGCCCCTGCCCAGCGCCTATGGCTACGGGCTGGTGAACACCCTCGACACGAAGCTCGGGCGGCTGCTGCACCATTCCGGCGGTCTGCCGGGCTACGGCTCGCACGTGCTGATGCTGCCCGAGTGCGGCTGGGGCGTCTTCGCGTTCGGCAACCGCACCTACGCGCCGATGTCGAAGTTGACGCCGCATCTCGCGACGATCCTGCACGAGGCGTCGCCCGGGCCCGCGCCGGCCGCGCCGTCGGCGGCGCTGAAGCGCGCTGTCGACGCGGTGGTCCGGGCCTACGCCTCGGGCCGCATCGAGGACGTGGCCGATTGCTGCGCCGTCAACCTGCTGCTCGACACGCCGCCGCGCTGGCGCAACGCCGAGCTCGCGGACCTCAGGAACAGGCTGGGCGAGGGGCATCTCGTCTCGATCGAGCCCGTCCACGCGCTCGCCGGCCGCTTCACGCTCGCCTGCAGTCGCGGCCGCCTGCGCGGCACGATCGTCCTGTCGCCCGACGCAGAGCCCGGCCTCCAGAAGCTGACGTTTGCCGTCGAGGAGTGATGCCGGAGTGACGCGCCCCCAGCGCTACGCCGTCGCGGCCTGCTGTTGGTCGTGCTTGCGCGCGCCGAGATCGTAGGGCGGCTTGTCGAGTCCCGCGGGTGACAGCGTGAAGAACTCGACGCCGGTCTCGGTGATGCCGACGGAATGCTCGAACTGGGCCGAGAGCTGCTTGTCGCGCGTCACCGCCGTCCAGCCGTCGCTCAGGATCTTCACCTGCCAGGTGCCGGCGTTCACCATCGGCTCGACGGTGAAGAACATGCCCGGCCGCAGCACCGGGCCGGTGCCGGGCCTGCCGTAGTGCAGGATGTTGGGTGCGTCGTGGAAGATGCGGCCGAGCCCGTGGCCGGAGAAGTCGCGCACCACGGAGAAGCGCTGGGCCTCGACGTAGCTCTGGATGGCGTGCCCGATGTCGCCGGTGTGGCCGCCGGGCCTCGCCGCCGCGATGCCGCGCATCATCGCCTCGTGAGTCACGTCGCAGAGGCGCCTTGCCTTCACGCTGACGTCGCCCGCGAAATACATGCGGCTGGTGTCGCCGTACCAGCCGTCGAGGATCACCGTGACGTCGATGTTGACGATGTCGCCCGACTGCAGCCGCTTCTCGCCGGGGATGCCGTGGCAGACGACGTGGTTGATCGAGGTGCAGATCGACTTGGGGAAGCCGCGGTAGTTCAGCGGCGCGGGGATCGCCTTGTGGTCCAGGATGTAGTCGTGGCAGAGCTTGTCCAGCACCTCGGTGCTGACGCCCGGCACGACGTGCGGCGTGATGAAGTCGAGCGTCTCGGCCGCCAGCCGGCCGGCGCGGCGCATGCCCTCGAACCCTTCCGGGCCGTGCAGCTTGATGGTGCGCTCGTCGCGGCGCCAGTGGTCGTCGCTGTCGTCGACGAAATCGCGGGGACTGCTCATGGCCCCCTATTTGGCATGCGATACCGGCGCTCACAAGGCCATGCTAGGGTCTTGAAACCATGACAGAAACCAAGATCGTCACCGCCTGCATCCTGGTCATCGGCAACGAGATCCTGAGCGGCCGCACCCGCGATTCCAACATCCAGTACCTCGCCACCGAGCTCGGCAAGCTCGGCGTGCGGGTCATGGAATGCCGCATCATCCCCGACGTCGAGGCGACCGTGGTCGCCACGGTGAACGAGGTGCGGCGGAAGTTCGACTACGTCTTCACCACCGGCGGCATCGGCCCGACCCACGACGACATCACCGCCGACTGCATCGCCAAGGCCTTCGGCGTCGGCATCTCCGAGCATCCCGAGGCGGTCGCCCGCATGACGCGCCACTACGGCGACCCGGCGCTGTTCACGCCGGCCCGCCGCCGCATGGCGCGCATCCCGCACGGCGGCGTGCTGGTCGACAACCCGGTCTCGGTGGCGCCGGGCTTCCAGATGGAGAACGTCTTCACCTTCGCCGGCATCCCCAAGGTCGCCGAGGCGATGTTCCAGTCGATGAAGCACCGGCTGGTCGGCGGCGCGCCCGTGCTGTCGCGCACCGTGCGCACCAACCTCGCCGAGGGCATCATCGCCGAGCCGCTGGGCGCCCTGCAGAAGCGCTACGACGACCTCGACATCGGCAGCTACCCTGCCTTCCGCGGCGGCAGGCCCTCGGTCTCGCTGGTCCTGCGCGGCACCGACGATGCACGGCTGGTCGCCGCCGTGGCTGAGCTGATGGACACGATCCGCGGCATGAACGGCGAGGCCGAGGAGTTCGTCGCCTGAAGAGGAGAGCATGAGCTTTCATGTTCCTCTCCCCCTTGGGGGCGAGGCTAGGTGAGGGGGGTGGCCTGGCCCGCGCTGATCGCGCTCACCGTCCCCGTCACGGCGCTGCTCCTGTGGCTGCACGCACCCGCCGCGCTGATGCTGGGGCCGCTGGCCGCCGGCATCGCTTTCGCCTCGTGGGGCGGCAAGGTGCGCTTTCCCGTGCCGGTGTTTGCCGCCGCCCAAGGCATCGTGGGCTGCATGATCGCCCGCATGGTGCCGCTCTCGATCGTGGGCGACATCGCCGGCCACTGGCTGCTGTTCACCGCGGGCGTCGTGCTGGTCGTGGCGGCGAGCACGCTGGTCGGCTGGTGGATGACGCGCCTGCAGGTGCTGCCCGGCACGACCGCGCTGTGGGGCGTGAGCCCGGGTGCCGCCTCGGTCATGACCTACATGGCCGAGGCCTATGGCGCCGACATGCGCATGGTGGCCTTCATGCAATACCTGCGCGTCGTCATGGTGGCGGGCGTGGCGGCCCTGGTGGCGCGGCTGTTCGGCGCGAGCCCGGCGCACGCTCCCGACACCATCGTCTGGTTTCCCGAAATCGCCTGGCTGCCGCTCGCCGAGACCCTGGCGCTCGCCGTCGCCGGTCCCTGGATCGCCCGTCTGCTGCGCATCCCGGCCGGCGCCTTCCTGGTCCCGCTGCTCCTCGGCATCCCGCTGGTGCATCTCGGCTGGCTGCGGCTCGAGCTGCCGCCGTGGCTGCTCGCGGCGAGCTACGCCCTGGTCGGCTGGAACGTCGGGCTGCGCTTCACGCGGCCGCTGCTCGCCTACGTGCTGCGCCGGCTGCCCGGCATCCTCGCCTGCATTTTCGCCATGCTGGCGCTGTGCGGCGCCGTCGCGGCCTTCCTGGTGGCGGCGGCGGGAGTCGATCCGCTCACCGCCTATCTCGCGACCAGCCCGGGCGGCGCCGATTCGATCGCCATCATCGCCGCCTCGACCGACGTCGACGTCTCCTTCGTGATGGCCATGCAGTCGGTGCGGCTGATCGCCGTGCTGTTCGTGGCACCGGTGCTCACCAGGTTCCTCTCGAAGCGGATAACGTCGGGCTGAGCGGCCGGCGGCGCCGTCAGCCGATCACGTGGATGCGGCCGGCGTCGAAGCGGATCTCGACGGTCTGGCCCTCGGCCAGCGGCGCGCCCTGCGGCGGGGCCGCGGTCGAGACCTCGAGCTTCTCGCCGTCGAAGTCGACCTGGTAGTCGATCCGCTCGCCGGCGAAGGCGCGCTGCACGATGCGCGCCGGCCCGGCGCCGGGTACCAGCTCGATCATCTCCGGCCGGACGACCAGCATCACCAGCGAGCCCGGCAGGCAGCCGCTGCGGATCGCGAGCCTGACGCCGTGCGTCTCGACCTCGAAGGCGGACACCACGCGCGCGCGGAGCAGGTTGGCGCGGCCGACGCAGCGCGCCGCGAACGTGCCGTCGGGCCGGTAGTAGAGCTCCTCGGGCGGGCCGTCCTGCACCACGACGCCGTCGTCCATCACCACGATGCGGTCGGAGATCGCCATGGCGTCCTCGCGCGCCCGCGTGGCGAGGATCGTGGTCAGCGCGGCCTGCCGGTGCAGCGCGCGGATCTGTTCGCGCATCTCGCTCCTCTGCCCGGCGTCGAGGTCGCGCAGCGGCTCGTCGAGCAGCAGGATCGACGGCCGGCGCGCCAGCGCCCGCATCAGCGTCGCCTGCAGCCGCTCGCAGGCCGGCCTCGCGCCGGCCCGCCGGCCGCCGTCCGGCCGCAGGCCCAGCCGGTCGAGCGTCTCGCGCAGGGAGCGCATGATCGGCGGCGCCGCGCCGTCGCCCGCCTCGACCCCGGCCGCACCTTCGAAGACGATGCCGCGCTGCGACGGCGCAAGATGCGTCGCGTCGCGGCGGTCGATGCGCACCGTGCCCGACTCCGGCCGCTCGAGGCCGGCGATCAGGCGCAGCACCGTCGACTTGCCGCTGCCCGGCGGGCCGAGCAGCGTCACCAGCTCGCCCGGCGCCACCGACAGGCTGAACTCGTGAGCACCATAGACCTCCTCGGCCGGCACGCGGCGAAAGCGCTTGGTGACCCGATGCAGGCTGATCTCGACGGGCGCCATGCGCCTTGGCTCCGGGCTGGGGCGAGGGCGGCCATCATAGCGGCGTTCCGGCCCGATGGCGCGGTCCGCGTGCGCGAGCCGCGCCGGCGTGGCGCCGGACGGCGCGCGCCGGTCAGCGCCGCTGTCCGACGACGATCAGCCCGCGCGGCGAGAGGACCAGCGCCGCCTTCGCGCCGACGGCGAGCGGGCGGTCGACGCGGGGGCAGGTGGCGAACAGCAGACCGGCTGCGGTCTCGATCGAATATTCCATGTGCGTGCCGAGATAGCTCGCCTTGGCGACGGTTCCGCCCAGCGCATCGGCCGGGCCGGGCGCCGTCTCGACCGCGATCGCCTCCGGCCGCACCGCCACCGTGACCTCGCCGTCGCCGGCCGTTGCGTCCGCGAGCTCGATCTCGACCTCGCCCAGGCGGAGCCGCACGCGCTCCCGGTCGAGCCGCCGCAGCGTGCCCGCGGCCGGCGTCGACTCGCCCATGAAGCGCGCCAGGAACGGTGTCGCCGGCCGCTCGTAGAGGTCGCGTGGGCGACCCTGCTGCTCGATGCGGCCGCCGTTCATGACGATGATGCGGTCGGACACCGCCATCGCCTCCTGCTGGTCGTGCGTGACGTAGACCACGGTCAGGCCCAGCCGCTGCTGCAGTTCGCGGATCTCCTCGCGCATCTGGCGGCGCAGCCGCGCATCGAGGTTGCTGAGCGGCTCGTCGAACAGCATCACCGAGGGCTCCAGCACCAGCGCGCGCGCCACCGCGACCCGCTGCTGCTGGCCGCCCGACAGCTCGGAGGGCTGGCGCCCGCCGTAACCGTCGAGCCCGACCTGCCGCAGCCCTTCCCGCGCCGCGGCCTGGGCGTCGGCCTTCGACCGCCCGGAGCGGCGCAGGCCGTAGGCCACGTTCTCCAGCACGCTCATGTGCGGGAACAGCGCGTAGGACTGGAACACCATGCTGACGTCCCGCTCGGCGGCGCCGAGGCTGGTGACGTCGCGGCCGGCGATCAGGATGCGGCCCTCGCTCGGCAGTTCGAGGCCGGCGATCATGCGGAGCGTCGTGGTCTTGCCGCAGCCCGAGGGGCCGAGCAGCGTCACGAGCGTGCCGGTCTCGACGGTGAAGCTCACGCCCTGCACGGCGGCGACGTCGCCGTAGCGCTTCGCGATGTCGCGGAACTCCACGCTCATGCCCGGCCTCCTGCCGCAACGGCGGCGCGGCGCCCCAGTCGCCGCTCGCCCACCACCAACTGGATCAGCAGGATTGCCGCCAGCATCAGCGCGATCAGGGCGCAGCTGTAGGCGATGGCGAGCCCGTAGTCGCCGTTGATCACGCGCAGGATGATGTAGGTGGTGGCGAGCTCGTACTCGGCCGTCACCAGGAACACCACGGCGCTCACCGTCGTCACCGCGCGCACGAAGCCGTAGACCAGCGCGCCGACGATGGCCGGCCGCAGCAGCGGCAGCACGACGTAGACCAGCGTCTGCGGCGCGCGGCCGCGCAGCGTCAGCGAGGCCTCGTCGAGGCTGCGGTCGATCTGGCTCATCGCCGCCATGCCGGCGCGCACGCCGACCGGCATGTTGCGGAACACGAAGCACAGCACGATGATCAGCGCCGTGCCGGTGATCTCCAGCGGCGGCACGTTGAAGGCGAAGACGTAGGCCACGCCGATCACCGTGCCGGGCACCGCGAACGACAGCATGGTGGCGAACTCGAGCGTGGCGCGGCCGGCGAAGCGCTGGCGCACCAGCAGCCAGGCGGCCAGCAGGCCGAGCGCCGCGGTGAGCGGCGCGGCGATCGCCGCGAGCTTCACCGTGGTCCAGAACGAATTCCACGCCGCGCCCGTCCAGATCAGCCCGTCCGCCGCGCGCTCGACGGCGAAGGCCTTGGCATAGTGGTCGAGCGTCGGCGTGTAGTCGCGGCCCCATACCTTGACCAGGCCACCGACGAAGGCGAAGCCGTAGAGCAGCAGCGTGAACGCCGCCCACGGCAGCGCCACCAGGGTCGCGGCGCGGCGCGCCCGCTCGGGCAGCGGCGTCGGCAGGCCGGAATCGCCCTTGCCCGAGATCGTGGCGTAGGAGCCGCCGCCCACGACGCGGCGCTGCAGGAAGAAGGCGCCGAGCGCGAAAGCGAGCAGCAGCAGGCCGAGCGCCGCCGCGCGCCCGTAGTCGAGCTGCGCCCCCACCACGGCGAAATAGATCTCGGTCGACAGCACGCCGTAGTCGCCGCCCAGCACGATCGGGTTGCCGAAATCGGCGATGCTCTCGATGAAGCCCACGAGGAAGGCGTTGGCCAGTCCCGGCCGCATCAGCGGCAGCGACACGGTGGAGAAGGTCGCCCAGCGGTCGGCGCGCAGCGTCTGCGACGCCTCCTCGAGCGTCGGGCTCACGCCCTCGACGACGCCGATCAGCACCAGGAAGGCGACCGGCGTGAAGGCGAAGAGCTGCGCCAGGAACACTCCCTGGAAGCCGTAGATCCAGCGCGTCGGCGGGACGCCCATCGACCAGTCGAGGAACTGGTTGACCAGGCCCGACCGCCCGAACACCAGGATCAGCGCCAGCCCGATCACGAAGGGCGGCGTGATGATCGGCAGCACGGTGAGCACGCGCAGCGTCCGCTTGAAGCGGAAGCCGGTGCGCGCGACGATCAGCGCGAAGGCGAGCCCCAGCGCCGTCGTGCCGGCGCCGCAGGCCAGCGCCAGGAACAGCGTGTTCCATGCCACGCCGCAACGGCCGCCGCCCGCCAGACAGCGCAGGCTCCAGATCTTCTCGGCCGACAGGCGTTCGAGCAGCAGCAACGGCATGAAGGCGCCGTCGCCGTCCTGGAAGGCCTGCACCAGGATGCGCAGGATCGGCCACGCCGTGAACAGCAGGATCGAGGCCGCCACGGTCGTCACCGCGCCGGCGATGAAGGCGTCGCCGCCGAAGCCGCCGCGCAGCGCCAGCGCGATCGAGAACAGCGACAGCAGCGCCACCGCGACCAGCGCCGCACCGGCGCCGATGCCGAACTGCCGCCCGTCGAGCTCGCCGAGCAGCGCGACCAGCCAGCCCGCGGTCCAGCCCCGCAGGCCGATGCCGAACGCCTGTGCCGCGAACAGCGCGACGCCGGCGCCGCTTGCCGCCAGCAGCAGCGCGCCGCGCCGTTCGCGCGGCAGGGGCAGCAGCGCGATCGCCGCGCAGGCGGCCAGCGCCAGCAGCGGCGGCAGCAGCCACCACCGCCCGTGGACCAGCGCCTGCGCGAGGCCGCCCGCCTCGTCCTCGGAGTTCCACAGGCCGCGCATCCAGCCGCCGTCGTCGAGGCCAGCCTGCAGCGCGTACCAGGGCAGCGCCAGCGCCGCGATCAGGCCGGCGGCCGACCAGCCGAGGGCGGGCCGCGAGATCGTCACGGCTTGGGCAGGGCGCCCACTTCCTTGTCCCATCTGCCGATCAGGCGCTTGCGCTCCGCCGCCTTGCCGTACCTGGCGAAGTCGTAGTCGATCAGCTTCATGTCGGCGAACTTCGGCGCCTGCGGCGGCACCGGCGTCGCCTTGTTGGACGGCACCTGGAACTGCTTGGCCTGGGCGCCGAGTTTCTGCGCCTCGGGCGTCAGCACCCAGTCGTAGAATTTCCTGGCGTTGGCCATGTTGCGCGCGCCCTTGACGATGCTGACCGAGCCGATCTCGTAGCCCGTGCCCTCGCACGGCGTCGCGGTCTTCACCGGGAAGCCGGCCAGCGCCTCGGTGACGCCGTCATGGACGAAGCTGATCGAGACCGCGGTCTCGCCGCGCGCCACCGCCTTCATCGGCGCGGTGCCCGAGCGGGTGTAGGCATTCACGTTGGCGTGCATCTTCTTCAGGAACTCGAAGGCCTTTTCCTCGCCCATGAGCTGCACCAGCGTGGCGATCGCCACATAGGCGGTGCCTGAGGAATTGGGGTTCGCCACCTGGATCTCGCCCTTGAACTCCGGCTTCAGCAGGTCGGCCCAGCAGGCCGGCGGCTTGGCGCCCTTCTTGGCCAGCAGCTCGGTGTTGAAGCCGAAGCCCAGCGCGCCGGCATAGATGCCGACGGTCTTGCCGCCCGAATCGGTGTTCTGCTTCACCGCCCAGGGATGCAGCTCGGCGAGCTTCGGCGACTTGTAGACCTCGGTCAGACCCTCCTCGGCCGCCTGCAGATGCGGGTCGCCGGTGCCGCCGAACCATACGTCGCCCTTGGGGTTTTGCGCCTCGGCCTTGAGCTGGGCGATGGTTTCGCCCGAGCCCTTCTGCGTCATCGACGCCTTGATGCCGGTCGCCTTCTGGAACTCGTTGGCGGCGAGCGTGCACCACTCGACCTGTACCGAGCAGTAGACGTTGACCACGCCCTGCGCCGAGACGGGCGCAGCCGACAGCGCCAGCGCGGCGGCGAGCATCGCTCCGGAAAGACCGGGCATCTTCTTCATGGCGTTCCCCCTCCAATCCATTGTTAAGGATTTGTGACGGAAGATTAGCCGATGACGCGGAGCGGGGAAGCCGGGAAATCTCCCATGGGTTCGCGCACTGCGATGCATTTGCTCGCGCCGGCCGGCGCCGTCTCAGGCCCAGGCGGTGTCGGCGGCCAGCGGGCTGTCGCGCCGGGCGAAGATGACGTCGCCCTGCCGCAGCCGGCCGTCGCGACCGCGGCCGGAGAGCGAGGCGACGTCGAAGACGTCGAAGCCGTTCGTGTCGAAGAAGGCAATCAGCTCGGCAAAGCTTGCTTCGCCGGCGAGCCGGTAGAACGAGACCTCGGTGACGACGACCTCGACCTGCCGCAGCGTCGCGGCGGCGCCGCGCAGCGCATGGATCTCGTGGCCCTGCAGGTCGAGCTTCAGCAGCGCCGGGGCATCGGCCGTGTCGAGGGCGAGCAGGGCGTCGAGCGTCGTGACCGGGACGTCTTCCACGGTTCCGCCGGCCGGCGGCGCCTGGTCCGGCCAGACGAGATGGGCGCCCGTCTCCGGCGCCGAACCGGACACGAGCCCAAGGCGGCCGGTCTTGTCGCTGACCGCGCAGGGATGGAAGGCGAAGCCGCGCGCGGCCGCCAGCCCTTCGAGCGTGGCGCGGCAGGCCGGCTGCGGTTCGACCATGTCGATCCGGGCGCCCGGGAAGGCTGCATGCGCGGCCAGGGCGAACGTGCCGAGATGGGCGCCGCAGTCGATCACGCGTTTGGGGCGGAAGCCCCGCAAGGCGAGCTGGCCGACATAGTCATGGACGAGATCGAACCGGTTCGCCGCATTTCTCGCGACCCGATAGGGCGTGAGCGCAACGAACCTCTTCACGACGTCGGACAGCCGCGGCAACCCCATCGATGCACTCGTGCCGCAATCGTCATGCGGTGACGATCGCGCTTCTCCTTATTGGCAAGACCGGACCGCTCCTTACTACACAGAGAATCGGCGAACAATCTCTCCCCCCGGGGAGCGACGACATGCCCGGAGCGACGACATGCGGAGCCATCCTCGGCCCTTGCCCGCCGCCGGCACTGCCTATTGCATGCGTGCCTGCCACTGGCTTTCAAGCGCGGACGGCTGGCCCTTGCTCGTGCTGACGATATCGCCGTTGACGCCGAGCACGATGCGGCTGCCGGCTTCCATGGCGATGGTCGAGGTGGCTCCTCCGACACGCAAATCGATGCCGCCTTCGGCGACGGCAATCGACAGCCGCTCGGTATCCTCGACCGCCAGCATGACCTGGGTTCCGCGAACCGCGGCCACTGCCGTCGGCGTTCTGTGGTTGCTGTATCGAATGGCGACGAGCTGCCGGTTGATCGCTCCGGCCGCTTCCTTGACGGTTGCATTGCCCGATGCGACGGCGCTCGCCCAGCGGACCATTCCCTTGCCCAAGTCGATCAGGCGCATCTTGGAGTCGAACTCCTTGGAGAAGTCGGAAAACGTCACTTCCGAGCCAGGCCCGACGATCCAGACGCTGCCATCCGCAAAGCGAATGCGGGCGCTCGACTTGGGCCCGGTGACGATGCGATTCGCCAGCATGGGTCTGCCGGCTCCGGTGACGGTCACCGGCAGGTCGCCGGCGCCGCGCACCGAGAAGCGGACATCGCCCTTCGTTTCCTCGACCACGATCGGGGGCAGGGCTTTCTGAACGTCGGCCAGCGATTTGGAAACGCATTGGCCTCGCTGAAGGAATTGCCCGGAGTCGCAGCGGCATTGAACCCCGCCGGAATCGTAGCGCAGGGTCACTCTGCCTGGGGGACACTGACCGTCCGCCGCCATGCGCGGAACGGCACCGGCTCTCGCATTGAACGCATCGGCGTCGACTATGTAGACCGCGCGCACGCCATCGAGTTGGCCCTGACGTTTCTGGCATTGCGCTGCGGCAGCCGAACCCTTGACCACATTCGTGCATTGAGAGTTGAAAGCCTGAACCTGTTGACGCAGGTCCGAGAGGCGCACCAGGAGATCTCGCCGCGCACCCGAGAGCTCGCTGCGGTCCGGCTCGACGGCATCGACGGGTATTTCGCGAAGCGCCGGAACCTGGGCGACGGCCGTCTGGCCCGGCGCCACGACAGCCAGGCCGGCAAGGACGATACGGGCAATTGCCGCAGACATGGTTCACTCCGTCCTGGGGGGTGATGAACCGGGGGCAGGGGGCGGTGGTTCGGGCTTTCCTGCCGATGCTTCCACGGCCGGGACCGGCTGCTCCTCGACGCTCAGCCGATAGCTCTCGGTCTGCACCTTGGCCGTCTGCAGCTCGGCGCGGACCTTGGTCACCCGGTCGCGCTGCTTCACCACCTCGACCTGCACCTTGGGCTTCTCCGCCGGCGCCGCCGTCTCCAGCTTGCGCTCGGCTTCGGCAAGACCCTGTTCCACCTCGGCCGCACGGCTCTCCAGCTTCTCTTCGACGGCCTTCAGCGCCTGCCACTTCGGATCCTTTTTCAGGTGCTCCGATGGCGCGGCCGGCGGTGCCGCCGCCGGCGGCATGCCGCCCAGCACGACCGGCGTCGCGCTGCCGGCCTTGACCATGCCGCCGTCGAAGGCATCCCGTGCTGCCAGTGCCGCCATCGCCGGATCGATCTTCCCATTGGCCCCACGTGATGCCCGATTCAGCGCACCTGCCTCCCCCAGGGCGCCGGGCTGCGTCGCCACCGGCGGCGGCCTCTTCTGTTCGGCGTCCGGTGTCCGGCCGGGATTGCCGGGCGCCAGCGCCTGCCGTGCAACCGTCAAACGCGCGCCCGCCGCAACGTTGCCGGGATCGAGCTGCAACGCCCGCTCGTAGAAGCGGATGGCGGCCTCCGGCTCGGCCAGCGAGCGACGCAGGATGTCGCCCATACGAACGTAGAAGGCCGGATCGGTGCTGTCGTGCGCCAGGGCCTTCTTGAACTCTGCCGCCGCCTGCTGCTGCTGTCCCGCGCGCAGCAGCACATAACCGAGCTTGGCCTGCTCGATGGCCTTGGCGTCGCTCGGGCCCGGCGGCATCAGCCCGATATAGGCCCATTGCACTTCGGCATAATCGGCCGGATTGTTGGAGTACTTGAGAATGGCATCGCGGAACTGCGCTACCGCGGCCAGCCGCTTTTCCGGCGGCGTCGCCACGACGATAGCCAGGTACGCCGCCTTTCCCTCGTCGGGACGGCCGTCACGCAAGGCCAGTTCGCCATAGTGGCCCTGATCCACGCAAGTCGCCTGAACCTTGCAGAGTGCAGCGAGAGCATTACCGGCAGTGACGCCGTCGCCTTTCGCAATTGCAGCCAGGAATGTGGCATGCCGCAAACTGGCACGCTCGTCCCTCACTTTTTCAGGGCCAACTGTACTTGCAACGAGGCTGAGCAATCGTTCCGCCTCTGCGAACCGCCCCCATTTTCGAACTTCGAGTGCGGCGAACTTGGCTTGAAAGGCGCCGCCAAAGTTCTCGTCCTTGAACTTCTGGCTCGCGACTCTGGCATAGGCAATGGCCTCGTCGCCTTGTTTCGCAGCGACGAGGGCGACGATCAGCGTTTTGTAGAAACCGGCTTCGTCCGGCTTCAAGGCGATCGCACGGCGCGCGGCTGCAATAGCCTCGTTGATTTCCGCCGCGGCCGGGCGGTCGGCGAGCGTCGCCTTCAGCAGAACCTCGGCCAACCGGTCCCACTTGTTCGGCTCGTTTGGATATTTCTTGAGATACGCTCGGAGAAGAGTTGCGCGTTTGAGATCGCCATCGCGGGAATCAGGCAGGTCGTTCATGCTGCGAAAGAGGCTGCCCTGGTCGACGAAGGCTTGGCGCGCCGCGTGCATGGCGGCCATCGACCGATCGAGGCTTCGTTGGGCGTCCTCAAGTTTTCTTATCTGTGCCGCGATCGCCTGCTGCGTTGCCTTTTCCTGGACCCTGACTGTCTCCTGCTGCAGTTCCTGCTTTATGTTGGCGACCGAACTCTGGGTGATCGCCCGGTCGGCCGACGTCAGATCGAGCTGGAGCGCCTGCTGGTAGAAAGCCAATGCGCTCTTGAGATCGCCCAGCTGATAATAACTGTACCCGATGCCACCGGCCGCCCTGCCGTCTCTGGGGTTTATCTGGAGAACCCGCCGGCCATATTCGATGGCCTCCCTGTGGCGGCCGGCGCGACGGCTGCATTCTGCCAGCCAGTCGAGGATGTTGGCGTCGTTGGGGCGCAGGCGGTCGGCCTGCTGGAAAGCGGCGATGGCGTCGAGGTACTGCCCGGCATTGAACAGGCTTTTCCCTCGATTGAATTCGACCATGCCAGGGGCGGGGGGAGGTGGGACATAAGCCGTTCCGCCGGAACCTCCGCGAACCTTTGGCGGTGTCGGGTCCGGACCGCAGTGATTGCGCCCGGACTTGTCGGTCCAGCAATTGCCGACGCGGACTCCCTGTTGGGCAAGGGATGGCGCGGCGCCGATCGTCAGTGCGATCGCCAATACGATCGTCGAAGAGCGCGGTTTCATGCCAGCCTCCTCTTTGCCGGCGGCGAGGTTCGCCGCCGGGCAGAAAGACCTGTACGCCGCTCTACACCACACCCATGTGCGTGCGGGGCCATTGCACCGCCACGTCGCTTTCTTGCGACTTCGATCGCGCGAGGTTCCCTCTCCCCAAGCCTCGACGCCCTGACATCATCCAATCGAAAGCTGACAGGTCACAAGGTGATAACGATTTGCAGGGAGGGGCTTTCGACTGTACGGGCCCCTGACGCAATCCTTGGGCCTATTGACTCCTATCCTATCCTCCCCTATATATTCCTTGAGCAAGGAATATTGGGCCCGAAATGGCCAACGGGTAGGAGGCAATTCATGTCAGTTTCCGATCAAACCCACCCCACCCACCAGCCGCCGGCGCCGCCCGCCGACGGCATGACCTGGGGCTGGCTCGCCTATCACATGCGGCTCTACGGCTCGAACTTCATGCCGCCGCCGCATCTGCGCGGCCTGTCGCTGGCCTATGTCGAGGCCAAGGCGCGCGAGGAGGGGCGGGCCGAGCGCGAGGCGAAGGAAGCGAAGGAGCGGGCGCGGCGCGTCGCCGAGACGCCGAGCCCGATCGACCGAGCGCTGCTCGGCGGGCCGCCGGCGCCTGCCACGCCGTCGTCCGCCTCCACGTCCACGTCGACGCCCAAGCCGGTGCAGACAGTGCCGGCACGGCGCGACTGGCGCCTGCGGGTCCGCTTCCTCAACGAGCTGCGTCGCTGCGGCACCTTCCGCGAGGCGGCGGCGCGGGTCGGCGTCGACGAGAGCACGATGCGGCGCTGGCGGCGCAAGCTTCCCGGCTTCCGCAAGGCCTGCGAAGACGTCATCGGCGAGCGCCACCAGGAGCATTGCGACGATCTCAAGCTGCGTGCGGGGCGGCCGCGGCGGCGGCCGTATTTCTTTCGCGGCAAGCAGGCCGGCGAGCATGTCGAGCACGACGACCGCGTGCTGATGTTCCTGCTGAAGCTCGAGGACGGTCAGCGCGCCCGCGCCGAGGCGCGGGAGGAGCGCCGCGAGCAGCGTGCCCACGAGCTGAAAATGAAGGAGCTGGAGATCGCCGCGCGGCAGAAGGAGGCGGCCACGGCCGCTGCCGCGACCCAACAGCAGGCCCAACAGCAGCCCCAGCCGCAGCCGGCCGTCCGCCGGCGCCTCACCGTGGCGGAGGTCACCGAGGCGCACTATCGCTGGAAGGCCGAGCAGGAGGCGAAAGCGCAACTGCCCGCTTCTGCCGGGCACGAGGCGCCCCCGGTCACCGCCGATTCCGCGCATGGCGTCAACGGCTTGGCGCCCGTTCCGGCGGACATCGCACCTCCACGGATCGCGGAGGGAGGGCAATCCGATATGACTCTTCTCTGCCCCCGCGAAGCGGGGGAAGTGCCCCCGCAGGGGGCGAAGGGGGTCGGAAGCTTCGGTGAGCGCTTGCCCGTCGATGCCCCCCTCCGGCCTTCGGCCACCTCCCCCGAAACGGGGGAGGAGATGTAAACAGGGCCATATGCGATTGCCCCATCCGGCCGAGGCGATATCGCGTGAGAAGGAAAGACTCAATGGCACGTGAACTGATCGCGCTCTGCGGGCTCGCCTTCTCGGGCAAGTCGACGATCGCCCGCCGCGTCGCATCGGCACTCGGCGCCGAGCTGGTCTCGCTCGATGCCATCAACGCCGCGCGCGGCTTCGACGGCGGCGCGGCGATCGACGATGCCGAATGGGAGAGGACCAGCCTGATGGCCGCGGCGACGGCCCGCGCCGTGCTGGCCTCGGGGCGCAGCGTCGTGGTCGACGACACCTTCTCGCACCGCTTCCTGCGCCGGCGCTTCGCCGCGGTCGCCCAGGCCTCGGGGGCGCCGTTCGTGCTGCTGTTCGTCGACACGCCGCTTGCCGTCATCGAGGCGCGCATCGCCGACAACGCGCGCAGCGGCGCCCGGGACCACATCGCACCCGAAGTGTTCGCCCATCATCGCGCGCGCTTTGAGTTTCCCGGCGAGGACGAGCATCCGGTGCGGCTCGGAAGCGCAGAGGATCTGGATTTGTGGCTTGCCGGACGCGGAGGGGCTAGCGTGCCGGCATGACAAACATGCATGACATGAGCGCCGTCGAGCTGCTCGCCGCCTACAAATCGAAGAAACTCTCGCCGGTCGAGGCCGTCGACGCCGTGATCGCCCGCATCGGCGCCTGGGAGCCGAAGCTGAAGGCGCTCTACGCGCCGGATTTCGCCGCGGCGAAGAAGGCCGCGAAGGACTCCGAGAAGCGCTGGCAGGCGGGCAAGCCGCAGGGGGCGCTGGACGGCGTGCCGATCACCATCAAGGAGAACATCGCCACCAGGGGCGTGCCGGTGCCGCTCGGCACCGCGGCCACCGAGCTGGTGCCGGCGGCGGCCGACGCGCCGGCGGCGGCCCGGGTGCGCGAGGCGGGCGCCATCATCCTCTCCAAGACCACCATGCCGGACTACGGCATGCTGTCCTCGGGCCGCTCCTCGTTCCATCCGCTGACGCGCAACCCGTGGAACCTCGCCTGGAATCCCGGCGGCTCCAGCGCCGGCGCGGGTGCTGCCGCGGCGGCGGGCTACGGCCCGCTGCATCTCGGCACCGACATCGGCGGCTCGGTGCGCCTGCCCGCCGCCTGGAACGGCATCTTCACCCTGAAGCCCAGCCTCGGCCGCGTGCCGGTCGATCCGCCGTTCCTCGGCCGTGCCATCGGGCCGATGACGCGCACGGTCGCCGATTCGTGCCTGCTGATGGGGGAGATCTCGAAGCCCGACGCGCGCGACCATATGAGCCTGCCGCCGGCCGACATCGATTGGAGCGCGGGGCCGCTCGAGCCCAAGGGCCTGAAGATCGGCCTGCACCTCGATGCCGGCTGCGGCATGCCGGTCGAGCCCGAGACGCTGAAGGCGGTCGAGGCGGCGGCGAAGCTGTTCGAGAAGGCGGGCGCCCATGTCGAGCCGCTGGCGCCGTTCATGACGCCGGTCCTGCTCGACCTGCAGGATCTCTTCTGGCGGGTCAGGAGCTGGAACGACTTCTCCGCGCTGTCGCCGGAGAAGCAGGCCAAGGTGCTGCCGTTCATCGCCCTGTGGTGTCGCGGCGGCGCCGACGTTCCGGGCGTCATGGTGATCCGCGGCATCAACAACTACATGGCGATGCGCGCCGTCACGGTGAAGGCAACCTTGCCGTTCGACTTCGTGCTGTCGCCGACCTCGCCGGTGCCGACCTTCCCGGCCGAGTGGGAGATGCCGTCCAACGACGTCAACCGCGCCATGGACCATATCGGCTTCACCCTGCCCTACAACATGAGCGAGCAGCCGGCGGCCTCGATCAACTGCGGCTTCACGAAGGAGGGCAAGCCGATCGGTCTGCAGATCGCCGGCCGCCGCTTCGACGATCTCGGCGTCATGCGGCTGTCGAAGTGGTTCGAGGGAGCACGCGGCCAGCAGAAGAAATGGCCGGAGCCGTGAGGCCCACCCTTCGAGACGGCGCTACGCGCCTCCTCAGGGTGAGGTGTTTTCTGTATCGACAAATTTACCTCACCCTGAGGAGCGGCCGCAGGCCGCGTCTCGAAGGGTGGGCTACGCGATGAAGGAGGCCGAATACGACGTCATCGTGGTCGGTTCCGGCGCCGCGGGGCTCTCCGCGGCGCTGGCGGCCGCGCACGACGCCGCGAAGGTGCTGGTGCTGGAGAAGTCGCGCTGGCTCGGTGGCACCACGGCGATGTCCGGCGCCGGCACCTGGGTGCCTTGCAACCATCACATGAAGGAAGCGGGCATCGCCGATTCGCCGGAGGAGACACTCGACTACATAAGAGGCGCGGCGCCGCCGGGCTGGCAGAAGGACGAGGACGAGCTGTGGCAGGTGCTGGCCGAGCAGTCGGCGCCGATGCTGAAGTTCCTCGAGGACGAAACGCCGCTGCGCTTCGAGTTGGTGAACCATCCCGACCTCTACGCTGAGGCACCCGGAGGCAAGCCGTTCGGCCGCATGGTCTCGACCCTGCCGATCAGCCGCTTCCTTCTGGGGCGCTGGTGGAACAGGGTGCGGCCCTCGGTGAAGACGCAGCTCTTCACCTACCGCGAGCTGGTCGACGGCGTGTTGAAGAACCCGGTACGCGGCGCGCTCGGGATGGCGCCGACGCTTCTGTGGCGGCTGCTGACGGCCCGCGTCGGCGCCGGCAATGCGCTCGTCACCGGTCTCGCGCGCGGCTGCCTCGACAAGGGCTGCACCATTCTGTTCGAGGCGCCGGTGACACGGCTGGTGATGGACGGCGATTCGGTCGCGGGCGTCGAAGCCACGATCGCGGGCGAGAAGCGCACGATCAGCGCCGCGCGTGGCGTGGTGCTGGCGACCGGCGGCTTCGACTGGAACCGCGAGCTGATGGAAAAGCACTTCCCCGGCCTCGACCTCACCGGCGCACCCGACACCAACACCGGCGACGGCCAGGTGATGGCGGCCGAGGCGGGCGCGGAACTCGCGCACATGGACCAGGCGCTGATCTCGCCCGCCACCTTCACGACCTACGAGGGCCGCCGCCATGCCCAGCCGCTGCTCGAGACCTACGCGCCGCACGTCATCCTGGTGAACCGCCACGCCAAGCGCTTCGTGAGCGAGGGCAGCCCGGCGCTGGGTGTCGCGGTCGACGAACGCGGCCCCGACGGCAGGCCGATGCATCTGCCGGCCTGGCGCATCTTCGATTCGCGCTATGCGAAGGCGATGACGCTCTCCATGCATTTCGGCGCGAAGGAGAAGGGTTTCATTCGCAAGGCCGACACGATCGAGGCGCTGGCGCGGGAGATCGGGCTCGATCCGCAGGCGCTTCGGGCCACCGTCGAGCGCTTCAACGGCTGGTCCAAGGAAGGCGTCGATCGCGACTTCCATCGTGGCGAGACGGTGTGGGAGCGCTTCTATACCAAGGACCGCGCGCTCGGCCCGGTCGAGCAGGGGCCGTTCTATGCCGCGCCCTTCCTCTATGTCAGCCTCGGCACCAAAGGTGGAGCGCGTACCAACCGGTATGGCCAGGTGCTGCGGCCCGACCGCAGCGTGATCGGCGGGCTCTACGCAGCCGGCCTCGCCGCGGCGAGCCCGATCGGCACCAAGGCGGTCGGCGCCGGCACCACCATCGGTCCCTTCCTCACCTTCGGCTACGTTGCCGGCAAGGCGATCGCGAGGCGCAATGTCTGACCGACCCCTCGGGATTCTCATGCTCGACACGCGCTTTCCGCGCATCGAGGGCGACATCGGCAATGCCGCCTCGTTCGGCTTCCCGGTGATCTTCCGAAAGATGGAGGGCATCGGCTCGGCCGACGCCGTGACGACCCATCCCGACCGGCCGCGCGTGCTGGCCGCGCTCAGGGCCAATGCCGCGGCGCTGGCGGCCGAAGGCGCGGTCGGGCTCGGCACGAGCTGCGGTTTCCTCGCGCTCTACCAGGACGACCTCGCCGCGGTGTCGCCGGTGCCGGTCGCGACCTCGGCGCTGCTGCTGATCAAAGGGCTGAAGGACAAGAAGGTCGGCGTCATCACCGCCTCGGCGAAGAACCTGACGGCCGCTCACTTCGAGGCGGTCGGCGCACCCGCCGACACGCCGTTCGTCGGCCTGCCCGAAGACAGTTCCTTCGCGGGGACATTCCTGCGCAATGGCCTCACGCTCGATCGCGCCGCGGTGGAGCGCGAGGTCGTCGCGGCCGGACGCGCTCTCGTGGCCAGGCATCCTGAAATCGAGGTCGTGGTGCTCGAGTGCACCAACCTGCCGCCCTACAAGAAGGCATTGGAGTCGGCACTGGGACTGCCGGTGTACGACGTGCTCGACCTGCTGGAGGGCTTCTACGCCGGCCTCACCGCGCGGCGTTGACCATCATGTCGGGGAGGTAGCTCACGAGGCCCGGGAAGAAATAGAGGAGGACCACGCACAGGACCATGGCGAGGAAGAACGGCAGCGAGACCTTGCCGATCCAGAAGATCGATTTGCCGGTCATGCCCTGCAGCACGAACAGGTTGAAGCCGACCGGCGGCGTGATCTGCGCCATCTCGACCACGATGGTGATGAAGATGCCGAACCAGATCTTGTCGATGCCGGCCTGTTCGACCATCGGCAGCACGATGGCGGCGGTCAGCACGATCATCGAGATGCCGTCGAGGAAGCAGCCGAGGATGATGTAGAGGACCGCCAGCACCAGGATCAGCATGCCGGGCGAGAGCCCCATCGCTGCGATGGTCTCGGCGAGGTGGTGCGGCAGGCCTGTGAAGCCCATGGCGAGCTTGAGGAAGGAGGCGCCGGCCAGGATCAGCAGGATCATCGATGTGAGGCGGGTGGCGCCCATCACGCTGTCCCAGAAATTCTTCCAGGTGAGCCGCCGCTGCCAGAGGGCGATGGCGAACGAGCCGATCACGCCGAACGCCGCCGACTCGGTCGCAGTGGCGACGCCGGCATAGATCGAACCCAGCACGAGGAGGATCAGCAGCACGACCGGAATCAGCGAGCTCGATTCCCTGAGCTTTTCGGCCAACGGCATCGGTGCGTCGGGCGGCGGGATCTTCGACGGGTTGAGCAGCGACCAGCCCGCGACATAGGCCATCATCAGGCCGGCCAGCAGGATGCCCGGGATGATGCCGGCGGCGAACAGCTTGGCGATCGAGACCTCGGCCTGCACGCCGTAGACGATCATGATCAGCGACGGCGGGATCAGCAGGCCCAAGGTGCCGGCGCCCGACAGGCTGCCGATGGCGATGGCGTCGGGATAGCCGCGGCGGCGCAGCTCCGGCACCGTCATCTTGCCGATGGTGGCGACGGTGGCGGCCGAGGAGCCAGAGACGGCGGCGAAGATCGAGCAGCCGATGATGTTGGTGTGGACGAGACGGCCGGGCAGGCGCTGCATCCAGGGCGCCAGCCCGCGGAACATTTCCTCGGAGATGGCGGTGCGGAACAGCACCTCGCCCATCCAGATGAAGAGCGGCAGGGCGGTCAGCGTCCACGACGAGGAGTCGGAGAAGATGACGGTGGCCATCGCGTCGCCCGCCGGCTTGGCCGGCGCGAACAGCCACATGACGGCGATCGACACGCCGATCATGCTCATGCCGATCCACACGCCGGTGCCGAACAGGAAGAACAGCGCCGCGACGGCGAGCAGCGCGATCTGGGCGTCGATACCGGTCATTCAGCGCTCGAGATGCGAGGCTTCATCGCCGCTGGGTTCCTCCATCAGCGGCCCGCCCGTGGCGACGACGACGAGCTGCTCGACGACGGCGATGAAGAGGACGGCCGCGCCCACCGCCATGCCGACCTGCGGGATCCACAGCGGGATGGCGATCAGGCCGGTCGAGAGGTCGTTGATCTCCCAGCTCTGCCAGCACAGCCTGACCGTGAACCAGGCGAGGTAGCCGGTGAGCAGGGAGCCGAGCGCCAGGCACCAGATCTCGGCGAGGCGCCGCGGCGTACCGTGGAGGCGCTGCACGAACAGCGTGACGCGGATGTGCTCGCCGCGGCCGAAGGTCGAGGCCAGCGCCAGGAACGCCGAGGCGAGCATGGCGTAGCCCGCGAACTCGTCGGCCGAGCGGGCGACGTAGTTGATCAGGTTGGGCAGGCCGAAGGTCTGCTCCAGCCACAGGCCGATGCCGGGCCCGACCGAGTAGAGGACGAACACCAGGAGCAGCACCATGAAGATGCCGCCCAGGATCCCCGTCCACTCGTAGAGCGTCTTGAGGACGGACCGCACGAGAACCTGCACGCGGGGCGGGCGCCTACTTCTTGTTGTAGGCGTCGACCACGGCCTTGCCGTCGGCGCCGGCCTTGGCCAGCCACTCGTCGGTCAGCTTCTTGCCGAGCTCCTTGTACTCGGCGGCGAGCTTGGGCGAGGGCGGCTGGACCTTCATGCCGTTCTTGGCCAGCGTCTCGAGGAAGCCCTTGGACAGCCTCTCGGCCTCGGCCCAGCCCAGCGCCTCGGCCTTGGCGGCCTCGGCCAGCACGACCTTCTTGGTGGCGTCGTCGAGCTTGTCGAAGGCGGCCTTGTTCATGAGCACGGCGTCCTTCGGCAGCCAGGCCTGGGTGTCGTAGAAGTGAGTGAGCTGCTCCCACACCTTGGAGTCGACGCCGGTGGCGCCCGAGGAGATGAACGAGTCGACCTTGCCGGTGGCCAGCGCCTGGCTGAGCTCGGCGGCCTGGATGGTGATGGGCTGGGCGCCGGTCAGTTCGGCGATGCGCGAGGTGCCGCGATTGTAGGCGCGGAACTTCAGGCCCTTCATGTCGGCCAGCGAGTTGATCTCCTTCTTGGCGTAGAGCCCTTGCGGCGGCCACGGCACGGCGAACAGGACGATCATGCCCTGCGCGGCGGCCTTCTTCTCGAGCACCGGCTTCTGCGCCGCCCACAGCTTCTTGGCCTCGGGGAAGGAAGTGGCGAGGAAGGGCACGACGTCGAGGCCATAGATCGGGTCCTCGTTCTCGAAGTTGGAGACCAGTATCTCGCCGATCGGCGCCTGGCCGGTCTGCACGGCGCGCTTGATCTCGGGCGCCTTGAACAGCGAGGCGCCGGGATGGACGACGATCTCGAGTTTGCCGCCGCTGCTTGCCTTCACCGCGTCGGCGAACTTCTTGAGGTTGACGCTGTGATAGTTGGTTGCCGGATAGGCCGCCGGCAGGTCCCACTTGGTCTGCGCGAAGGCTGGCGTCGCGAGCAGGGTCGCGGCCGTGGCGAGAAGAAGTCTGCGCTTCATCTTAAGTCTCCCAGAAATTCCCCTGCCGGATCGTTACATCGGCCTCAGGCACGCAGCAAGCGCCGATAGACCGGCTGAAGCATGGTTGGAATCATGTAGATGGGAAACTGAACGGCGGCGATGAACAGGAAGATGTCGGGCTCCGCCGAGGCCGGCAGCACCGCCATCAGCAGGGCATTGTGCCTGCCGCCCGAGCAGTAGCCTGCGGTAAGAGCGGTGCGCAGGTCGAGGACCGGCAGGGTGGCAAGCGCCATCGCGAGATTGCACAGGAACATCCCTCCGAACGCGCCGGCGATGAAGCCTGCGAGCTTCAGCGGCTCGGCGAGCGCCCGCGCCACCACGCCGTCCATCAGCGGGATCGCGAACACCATCAGCACCACGACGGAAATGCCATCAAGAGTCGTGCCAGCCTCCTTGATGCGCGGCCCGAGCCAGCGGCGGATGGCCACGGCGCCCGCGAGCGCCAGCACCACGATTAGCCCGAGCCGCAGGCTGAGATCGAGCAGGCCGATCCTGAGGTCGAGGCCGAGCAGCCACAGCGCGAGCGGCGGCAGGGTGAAGGGCACCAGGAAGTTGGTGATCAGCGAGATCAGCAGCGCCAGCGAGGCGTCGAGCCGCAGGAAGGCCGCGGTCGTGGCGGCCGAAATGATCCCGGGCGCCATGGCGCTGAGGCAGAGCGCGGCGATCAGTCCCGGCCACAGGCCGAGCGCCTGCCAGATCGGCCACACGACCAGCGGCACGGCGATCAGGTTCAAAAGCGAGAGCGCGATCGCCAGGCCCGGCCGGCGCAGCAGGGCCGCCAGCCGGTCCCAGTCGACGCGGGCGAGCGCCAGCATCAGCAGCAGCACGGCAAGCGGCATCAGGAGCGGCCGTGCCGCGGCCGCGAAGTCCTGGAACAGGAGGCCGAGCAGCAGCGAGAAGGGCAGCAGCGTCGTGGCGGCACCTCCCATGCGCCGCAGCACGCGAACGAGCGGATTCATTGAAGCAAACCTAGCACATGCTAGCTTCCGCCGATGAGCACTCCTCCCGGCGCCTGGCTCGAAGACCTCACCTGGTCCGAGGCGAAGGCCCGCTTCGACGATGACGCCGTGGTCGTCATTCCGGTCGGCGCCGCCGCCAAGGCGCACGGCGCCCATTTGCCGCTCGGCACCGATGCCCTGACGGCCCGCGCGCTCGGCCAGAAGCTGATCGGGCGGCTGCCCGTGCTCGTGGCACCGGTCGTCGGCTTCGGGTTCTATCCGGCGTTCACCGCGTTTGCCGGAAGCCAGCATCTGCGGCGTGAGACGTTCAAGCAACTCATGCTGGAACTCGTCGACAATCTGCGCACGCACGGCGTGCGCCGCATCGCCATTCTCAACACCGGCGTCTCGACCGAGGCGCCGCTGGACGAGTTGCCGGATGTGCTGGTGCTGCACATGCGCCGGATGGGTCAATCCGCAGACGCGCTGATCGAACGGCCCGGCGGCGGCCACGCCGACGAGCGTGAAACATCGGTCGTCCTGGCCCTCGCGCCGCGAAGCGTCCGGATGGACAGGCTCGCTCCGGCAGACGCCTTTGCGAGCAGCGGCGCCACCGGCGACCCGACGCGGGCGACGGCGCTCAAGGGCGAACGACTGATGGCGGCGCGGCTCGACGACATCGTCGCCGCCCTCGTGGCGAAATGGCCTGGCCTCGCCTGAGCAAAAGCGCGACCGCTCTCTGGCGCTTTCGTGCATGTGCTGGCACAAGACGACATGCCGCTGCATTGGACTATCGATTCGAAGGAACGGCTGGTCACGGTCGTTGCCGAGGGCAAGGTCGCGCGCGCCGACGTGGAAGCCTATCTCGACGCCCTGGTCGGCGCCGGCGCGATCGCCTATCGCAAGCTGTTCGACGGCAGTGGGGCCGACGGCACGATGAGCGGCGACGACATGATGGCCTTGGGGGTGGCGTTTCGCGGTTTCCATGCCAGCGGCCCGGTTGGCCCATTGGCGATCGTGGTGCCGGACGGCAACGTCGAGCCCCTCTCGCGCATGCTCGGCATCCTCGCCGCCGCCGATCGCCCGATGCGGGTCTTCCACGAGGTCGCGGCGGCGCGGCGCTGGATCGAGAGCCTGCCCAAGGCCGAGGTCGGCAAGTAGCCGGCGCACCGCGTCCGGTCCTGCGCTATGGTCCGCGAACGAGTGCAAGCAGGAGTCTTCATGAGATTGTTCGGAGCGACGACGGCCATCGTCCTGTCATTGACCGCCCTTGGCGCCCAGGCGCAGACCGCAATCCAGGCCGGCGAATGGGAGACGACCGAGAAGACCTCGATGGAAGGCGTGCAGCCGATGCCGGCCACCTCCAAGAAGGTCTGTCTCAAGGCGGGCGAAGCGCAGCTCGAGCGCCTGCTCTTCCCGACGCCCGACGAGCAGAAGCAGCACAATTGCAAGTATGTGGAAGGCCCGAAGAAGCCGGGCACGCTGACCGCGACGCTGAGCTGCCCTCCGACCGACACGGTGCCGGGCGTCACGGCCAAGGCCGAGATCACTTACAGCGCGACCAGCTATCAGGGGCTCGGCCAGCTCGAGGCGGAAGACAAGAAGGGCACCAAGGTCAAGGGCAGGAGCGAGTTGAGCGGCAAGCGACTTGGTGATTGCCCCTAGGCCAACGAGGGGATTCTTGCGGCGAGATGGAGCGCAGCGGCCAGGCATTTGTGGTAAGATGCAAGTAAGTCGCGTATCGGCTTGGTCGAGCAGGAGCGCCGGCGTATGCCCCTCAGGTTCGTGGTCGTGTCGCTGGTCGGCGCAGGCATCGCGCTCCCCGCGGTGGCGCAGACATCGCCGGTTTCGATCCCGGCCAGGGATTTCGGTCCGGTCTGGACGGGCTTCTACCTCGGTGCCGCCTTCGGCGCCGGCGGCATGGTCAACAACATCGACACGAACGCCGGCGGCGTCGGCGCCGGCTTCAACGGTGCCGGCGGCAGCGGCGTGCTGGGCTCGATCTACGGCGGCGTCGACTACCAGATCCTGCCGCGTGCCGTGATCGGCGCGCTGGCCGAGGTGACGCTCTCCAGCATCGCAGGCACCGCCACCGCGTCGGTGCCCGGCGCCACCGCCAGCGTCACATCGCAGCCCAACTTCAGCTGGGCGGTGCTGGGCCGCGCCGGCCTGCTCGCGAATTCCTCGACCCTGCTCTATCTCGTCGGCGGCTATACCGGGCAGAACGTGCGCACTTCCGGCACGGCAACCGCTGGCGGCGCGACGGCGAGCTTCGTGCGCGACGATGCCTTCCACGGCTGGACATTCGGGCCGGGATTCGAATCGATGCTGGGCGGCAACTGGTCGACCAAGCTCGAGTACCGCTACAGCCAGTACGGCCGACAGTCGACCGGCGCGGGCATCAACAGCGCGCCCTCGACGCACGCCGTGCGCGCGGGCCTCGCCTACAGGTTCGGCGGGCTCGGTAGCGGCGCGTCGGAGGGCGGCACCTTCAATGAGCCCCGCTCCAACTGGACGGGCATCTACGGCGGCGTTGCCGGCGGCGCCGGACTCTCCTTCCTGCCGACGACGGCGACCGCCGGTACGGCCACGGCAACTCTCGATGCCGGGGGCCAGGGCTTGCTGGGCGGCGTATTCGTCGGCGCCGACTATCAGTTCGCGCGCCAGGCGCTCCTCGGCATCATGGGCGACTTCACCTGGACCGGAATGCAGGGCACCTCGACGATCTCCGCCGCGGGGGCCAACGCCTATGCGGCGATCTCGCCCAATCGCGAGTGGAGCGTCATGGGCCGCCTCGGCTACCTGCCGATTCCTTCGACGCTGCTCTACGGCGCGGTCGGCTACACCGGCATGAACGTGAAATCGACGGCGACGGGTGTGACGGCCGGCGGCACCGTCCTGTTCGGCGAGCGCGACACGACGGTGAACGGCTGGGCTGTCGCGCCGGGTCTCGAGACCGCGATCACCGGCGGCTGGACGACGCGGCTGGAGTATCGCTACTCGCAGTACGAGCAGAGAGAAGTGGTCGCGGGCGTCACCACGCAACCGTCGACCCACACCATTCGTCTCGGCATCGCCTACAAGCTCGGCCTCGGTGGCGGGGCGAAGTCGACGGCCGGGGCGGAATGATCGTCGGCTGGTTCAGGGAGGGGCAATCATGGGTGCAATGAAGCTCGGTTTCGTTCTGGCTCTGGCACTCGGCGTCGCCGGCCCGGCCGTCGCGCAGTCGGGCAACACGATTACCGTGCCGGTGAGCGGCGTGCGCAACGCCAACGGCGACGTGAAATGCGGCCTGTTCAATTCGGCCGCGACATGGACGAAGCCGGGACAGGAATACAAGGGCTTTGCCGCGCCGATCGTCGGCGACAAGGCGACCTGTATGTTCACCGACGTGCCGCCGGGCACCTATGCGGTGGCGGTGTTCCACGCCCAAAAGGGCGAGATGAGGATGCCGACCGGCATGTTCGGCATGCCCGAGACGGGCTACGGCTTCTCGCGCGACGCCAAGATCGGCATGGGACCGCCGTCCTTCAATTCCGCCGCCTACGCCTATCCGGGCGGCGCCGCCAGTTTCCCGGTGACCCTGACCTACCCCTAGGTCGTAGCGACGGACCTCATCAGCATCCGCCGCGCCGCGGGTGCGGCGGATGGGCCGGAGTGCGTTGCGGCGTCCCGCCTGGTGTCCTAACAAGCCACCGTGTCGGGTGGTTTGAAGAACATCTTGCTCGTCCTCGCGTCCGTCGTGCTGTGCACCGCGGGCGCCGAGGCCATGGTCCGCTGGCTCGACAGCAACGAGGATGGGTCGGCACGGCGGTACCTCGATGCGATTCCGCTCGCCTCGGGAGTCGAGCGCGCCTGGTTTGCCCAGGATCCGCCGCCGCTGCCGAACCGCAAGCCGGTGCCGGAGGAATGGCGCAAGCTCGACCGCGAGATCGAGCTCGGCGGCGTCAGCGGCACGACGCGTCGCGCCGATGCCTTCAAGGCATGGAACAGCGCTTTCGTCGGCGATCCCTGCGCACATCCCTACCTCAAGGACAGCCCGGGCCGGCTGTTCGTTTTCGATCCGCCGGACGGACAGCCGCGGCCGCCCTACCGCTTCATGCCCGATGCCACGTCGCCGATCGGGCTCGTCACCAACGCCTACGGGTTTCGCGGCCCGCCGGTGTCCGCGGCGCGCCGGCCGAGTACGATCCGCATCGCCTTTCTCGGTGCCTCGACCACGGTCGCCTCGCACCATTTCGCCTTCTCCTATCCCGAGTTCGTCGGCCATTGGCTCAACCGGTGGGCCCGGGCGAGGAAGCTCGACCTCAGCTTCGAGGTCCTGAACGCCGGCCGCGAGAGCATCACCTCGTCCGACATCGCGGCGATCATGCGACAGGAGGTGGCGCCGCTCGCCCCCGACCTGGTCGTCTACTACGAAGGCGCCAACCAGTTCGAACCGCGCACCGTCGTGCCCGATCTGCCGAACCGACCCGACTATGCCGGACAGGTCGAGAAGCGGCCGCGGTCATGGTTCGATCAGTTCCTGTCCGACATGGCCTACCACTCGGCGCTGGTCGGGCGGCTGCAGGGGCTGCTTGCGGCGCGGGCTGCCGGGCCAGGGGGCGGCGAGTGGCCGAAGCCCGACTATGCGTTGCGCTGGCCCGCAGGGCTCGACGAAAAGGCGCCCGATATCGGCCGCGCCGACCTGCCGGTCCATCTTTCCGAGATCATCGCCGACCTCGATCGCATCCACGCCGCAACGGAAAAGGCCGGCGGCGAAATGGCTCTTGCCTCGTTCAAGTGGCTGGTGGCCGACGGGATGGTGCTCGATCCCGAGCGGCACCGCGCCATCCTGGAGTATCTCAACATCGGCTACGCGCCCCTGCGCTACCGCGATCTCGAGCGGCTGGCGCTGTTCCAGAACCGGGTCCTGGAAACGTACGCCGCCTCGCGCGGGATCGACTTTCTCGATGTCGCCCAACTCGTGCCGTCGGACCCCGACCTGTTCATTGACGCCATTCACGGCACCCCGGAAGGCGTAAGGCTGCGGGCCTGGATCATGCTGCAGCTCCTGATCCCGGTGATCGATCGCCACCTCGCCGACGGCACCTGGCCGAGGAAGAGCTTCCGAGCCGTCGAGCCGCCGCCCTATGCGCCGCGTCTCGTGCGATTTTCCTGCAAGCCATAGAGACTGCAGCCAAGGCGCGAATATACTGCAGCCTGTCTTGTTCTTGGGGAGGATCGGGTAATGAAGCAAGGCTGGGCTGTCGTTGTGGCCGCCATTTGGGGAGCCGGGCCGACTCTCGCGCCGGTTCCGGCATCGGCGCAGGAAACGACACATGGGTGCGCCTGCATTCACAACAATACGAAGGCCAACGCCGGCTACCGGTACAGATGGGGTGACGGCGAGTGGCGGAACGTCAAGCTGCAGCCGGGCTATCAGAACTGGATCTGCTGGAAGTACGACAATCCGCAGAAGAGCTCGCCCAACCTCACCTTCCAGATCGACGTCGATGCGACCGGCGGACAGGCGTGGACGACCTACGCGCTGACGCGCGTGCAGACGGTCGGCGCGCATTGCAACAGCGTCGGCAGGGGCGGCCACTACGACATCGGCTACCGGCCCAACACCAACAACACCTTCCTGCAGGTGACCAAGCGCAACTAGCCGCGATGACGCTCGAGCCAGTCGTGCTCGAGCGTCCGCACCTGGCCGGTGACGGAGATCAGGAACGCCGTCGACCAGCCGAACATCAGCAGGCCGTTGGCGCCTTCGATGGCGCCGAGCAGCCGCCAGCGCTCGCCGAGCACGACGTCGCCGTAGCCGATGGTGGTGAAGGACGTGGTCGAGAAATAGAGCGCCGTCTCGAAGTCCGGCATCGCGCCCAGCAGCAGGTAGAGCGCGGCATAGAGCCAGATCTCGACGGTATGGATGCCGACCAAGCCCAGCACGACGAACAGGATGACTGCGCCCTGGACGGCCGCGCTTTCGTGCGTGCGCAGCGGGTGGACGCGGTGGCGCAGCACCCAGAGGAGCGCCAGCAGCCCGCCGAAATGGATGGTCACGGTGATACCGACCATCAAGCCGGCGAGCAGGAAGTTGGTGATCACCGTGCGCTACCGGGTGCGAGTTACTGGCAAGGCTGGCCCTTCACCGGGACGCGCAGCTTCCAGCACAGGATCTCGCCGTCGGCGGCGCGGCCGGAATTGCAGAAGAAGACTTCCTTGTCCTTCTGCAGCCACAGTCCGCCGGGGATGGCGGACTTGATCTCGAAGCCGGTGTTGACCAGCAGCGCCGGCGAGAAGCCCGGCGCTTCGGCATACTGCGACTGGCAGGTCTGAGGCTTGGGTGCGGTGGGTTGCTGGGCCACGGCGCTTCCGGCCAGCAGGCAAATCGCACCGAGAATGCCAAGCGACTTCATTGAATTCCCCTGCCTTTTTTGAGGGACGTTCTAGGTTCTTCGCCCTTCCGGTGCAAGCAAAGCCGGCGTTTGCCGCGCTACGCCACGACCGCGGTTTCGAAGTCGGCCGGCATGGTGATCTCGATCAGCTCGAGGTCGTCGGAGTGATCGATCTCCTTGTGCTTGATGCCGGGTGGCTGATAGACGGCCGAGCCCGCGACCAGCTTGTGCTGGCCGTGGCCTTCGTACTCGAAGATCGCCCAGCCCTTCAGCACGTAGACGAACTGGAACTGCAGCGCATGCGTATGGCGCGGCGCGTCGGGATGCTGGCCCGGCACGGCGCGGATCACATGCGCGCCGACCTTGCCGCCGGTCAGCTCCTTCAGCCCGAGCGGCCGATACTCGAAGAAGGGGCGCAGCCCGTCCTTCTGAAACGAGTCGGGCCCGAGGTGCGAGACGATGGCGGGCGGGCGGGCCGAAGCGTGCGAGTCGGGCAAGTCATCCTCCGTTTGTCATTGGCGGAGAGCATGCCCTGTTCGGCGCGCGAGGTCAGCAGGCGCTCACCTCGCGCAGCCGCCAGCACAGGGGATCGGTTTGCGTCGGCCGGCCCGAATTGCAGTAGAAGACGTCGCGATCCTTCTGCAGCCACAGGCCGTTGGGAACGGCCGCCTTGATCTCGTGACCCGCCGCGATCAACGCCGCGGCCGAAGAGCCCGGCATCGGCGTGTACTGGGTGAGGCAGGCCGGCGCCGGCTGAGGCTGGGCGGGCGGCTGGGTCTGTTGAGCCTGCGGGGCGGTCGAGGCCGCGGCCGCCAGAACGAGAGCGAAGGCTCCCGCGACATGAGCTTTCATCTTTCCCTCCCTCGTGGGTTCCATGGGCGAATGCCGCTGCCACGCGCGGCGGCAGGTCATGGACGACTGGCAAAGGAGAAAAGGGTCAATTTATTGCATTAGAGGCGCAATATGTGAAATTGCCGCATCACTGCAAGGATATGGTGAGGCTGTAGCTGGCGTCACCACGCCGGCTCGAAACCTCGATCAGATACATGCCACCCGTCGGCAGGGCCCCGATCCAGGCGACCGGATCGTCGACGGGGCCGGCACCGTGCACTGGCTTGCCGTCGAAGACGAAGCCGCCGTCGGCAGCGGTGCGCACGGTCGTGCCGGGCTCCCAGACATGGAAGATGACGTTCCTGCCGGGCGAGGTGGCGAGCACGTTCATCGTCTGGCCTTCGGCGCCCTGCACATAGAAGAGTCCGCGCGCTTTGGTGTCGGCGAGATTGCCCGCAACGGTTGTCCCGCCGGTCGGCACTGTGACGGTTCGAATACCGGGACGTTGCTGGGCGAAGGCGGGCGGGGCGGCGAACAGCGGCAAGGCGGCGACGAACAGGCGACGATTCATGGCGTGACACTAACAGCCGTCGAGACGCGACGCGCGGTTGATCTGAGTCAATCTCGGCCGACCCTTCAGGCGGTAGAGAAAAAAGGCGGGAGATGGAGTCCCGCCTACCAAGGAGGTTCTTATGGCAGAATCCCTTTCCAAGCCCCAGCAACAGGCTCTGTCGCCATTCGGCGGCGACTTCGACCGACTGTTCAGCCGCATGATGCGCGGCTGGCCGCTCGGCTGGCCGGACTTGCCGAAGCTCGAGGAGCCACGTGCCCTGCGGGCATTCGAGCACGTCCCGAACGTCGAGGTGAAGGAGAACGGCAAGGCCTACACCGTCACGGTCGAGCTTCCCGGGCTTGACGAGAAGGACGTGAAGGCGACGGTCGAAGACGACATGCTCACGATCAGCGGCGAGAAGAAGGTCGAGCGCACGGACGAGAAGACGCACTACTCCGAACGCAGCTACGGCAGCTTCACGCGCGCCTTCACCCTGCCCGCCGATGCCGATCCGAATGCGGTGAGCGCGCAGTTCGCCAAGGGCGTGCTGACGATCGAGATCGCCAAGACCGCCAAGCCGCGCGGCCAGGGCAAGCAGATCGAGATCAAGCCGTCCTGAGCCGGGACGATGTTCGCGATGGTGCTCGACCAGCCGGGCAAGCCGCTGGTCGGGCGCACATTGCCCGACCCGGCCGTCGGTCCCGGCCAGGTGCTGGCGCGCGTCGCGGCGTGCGCCGTTTGCCGGACCGACCTGCATGTCGTCGATGGCGAGCTCGCGCGCCCGAAGCTGCCGTTGATCCCCGGTCACGAGATCGTCGCGCGCGTCGTGACCTGCGGTGCAGGCGTTGCCGGCCTTGCGCCGGGCGCGCGCATCGGCATCCCCTGGCTGGGCTGGTCGTGCGGGACGTGCCCACACTGCCGCGCCGGCCGCGAGAATCTTTGCCCTGACGCCCGCTTCACGGGCTACGACATCGACGGCGGCTATGCCGACCATGTCGCGGCCGACGCGCGCTACTGCTTTGCCCTGCCCGACGCCTATGACGACCTGCACGCCGCGCCGCTGCTTTGCGCCGGACTGATCGGCTGGCGATCTCTCGTGAAGGCGGGCGAGGGGCGGCGGCTCGGCATCTACGGTTTCGGTGCGGCGGCGCACATCGTCACCCAGGTCGCGCGCTGGCAGGGCCGCGAAGTCTACGCCTTCACCCGCGCCGGCGACGTCGAGGCGCAGCGCTTTGCCCGCGCCATGGGGGCGGTCTGGGCCGGGGCCTCGTCCGACCCGCCGCCGCAGCCGCTGGACGCAGCGATCATCTTCGCCCCGGTGGGCCTGCTGGTGCCGCTGGCGCTCGCGGCGGTCCGCCCGGGCGGGCGGGTCGTCTGCGGCGGCATCCACATGAGCGACATCCCGGCATTTCCCTACGACATCCTGTGGGGTGAGCGCGAGATCGTGTCGGTCGCCAATCTCACGCGCGCCGACGCCGAGGCGTTTCTGCGCATCGCGCCGCTCGTGCCTGTGCGGACCGAAGTCGAGCGTTTCGATCTTGCCGACGCCAACCGGGCGCTGGCGGCGCTGCGGTCGGGCGCAGTGAGTGGCGCCGCGGTGCTGGTCCCGCCGCCCTAGACGCCGAGATGCGCCTCGGGCGGCAGGACGCTGATGTGGTTCACCACGGAGCGGACGCCGCGCACGTTCTCGGCGGCGACCCGGCAGGCGTCCCTGACGGCGGCGCTGTCGACAAATCCCCAGAGATGGACGACGCCATTTTCGGCCACGATGCAGGTCGGCTGCCGGGTGGCCCAACTGTGCCGCGCGAGTTCCGCGGCGACGGCATCGCGCAACGCCTCGTCGACGGCGACGTTGCCCGGGGACGCCGCCTGCCGGGCGAGCAGTCCCTGCAGGAGGTTGGCGCGACCGACGATTCCCACCACCTTGCCGTCGCGCACCACGGGAATGCGCTTGATGCGATGACGCTGCATGAGCGTGGCGACGTCGCGCAGGGGAGTCTGCTCCTCGACCGTCACGACGTTGCGGGTCATCACGTCGGCCACCCGGTGGGCGTGGGCGCGGACATAGTCGGCCGCCAGAATGGCGTCGTCGGCCATCAGCCGCTGCAACCATGATTTGCCGGGCGTGGTGCCGAGCTCCGATCTGTACATCAGGTCGGCTTCGCTCACGATGCCGACGAGGCGGCCGTCGGGATCGACCACCGGGGCGGCGCTGATGCCGGCGTTCAGCAGCATCTCCGCCGCGTCGTAGACCGACGCATCCGCGGCGATCGTCTGGACGGGCCGGGACATGACTTGTTTGACGTGCATGATGCCCTCCGTTGCGGGAATCGGGCGATGGAGACGCGAATGAGTTTTCCTTCGACCATGGGATGGCCGGCGAGTCCTTGCGGCAGATCAAGTCCGGCGTTGACGTACGTCAAGGGTGACGCCGGCGGCTGCTCCTATTTTTTCCCAAGCGCCAATGGAGGCCGGCATGCGAAAGAATGAAGCGGCGGATGTGCTCTGCTGTCCGCGCGATGACACATCGACGCCTGCGATGACGCCGTGACTTGTCGCAGCATGCCCCGCCAGCCAAGATGCCCGCCATGAACAGCCCGGCGCAAACAGCGGTCCCCGTCACCCTGCCACGCCGGTTTCCGGCCAAGGCACTCCCATCCGGATTCGTCTGGGGCGTCTCGACATCGAGCTATCAGGTCGAGGGTGCCGTCGATGCCGACGGCCGGGGGGCCAGCATCTGGGACGTCTACTCCCATCGGCCCTCCCACATCGACAACGGCGACACCGGCGACGTCGCTTGCGACCACTATCACCGATATCCCGAGGACATCGCCCTGATGCGTGGTCTCGGCGTCGGCGCCTATCGCTTCTCCGTCGCCTGGCCGCGCGTCATGCCGACCGGCCGAGGTGTGCCGAACGAGGCCGGGCTGGCGTTCTACGATCGTCTGGTCGATGCGCTTCTCGCCGCCGGCATCGAGCCGTGGGTCTGTCTGTACCACTGGGATCTGCCGCAGGCGCTACAGGACCAGGGCGGCTGGCTCAACCGCGACATCGCCGGCTGGTTCGCCGACTACGCGGCGCTCGTGGCGCGCCGCCTCGGCGACAGGGTCCGTCGCTTCGCGACGTTCAACGAGCCGTCGGTCTTCACACTGTTCGGCTACGGCTTCGCGTGGCATCCGCCGGGGCTCACGGATCCGGCCGCGCTCCACCGGGCCATCCATCACGTCAACCTGGCGCACGGCGCCGGCGTCGATGCCCTGCGGACCCACGCGACGTCGCCGTCGGTCGGCGCGATCCACAACATGCAGCCGTCGCGGCCGGTCCGGCGCACGTCCGACGACGAGGCGGCGGCGACGCTGCTCGACGAGTACTGGAACAAGGCGTTTCCCGAGGCGCAGGTTCTCGGCCGCTACCCGCCGGCGCTGTCCCGCGCGATCGAGCCCTACATCCAACCCGGCGACATGGAGCGCATCTGCCGCCAGCCCGACTGGTTCGGCGTCAATCACTACTCCCCGGTCTACGCGACGGCCGATCCGAAGGCGCTGCTCGGCTTCGCCTGGGGCAACGCCCCCGACGACGTGCCGAAATCGCCGATCGGCTGGCAGCTCGATCCTGCGGCGTTCCGCGACACCCTGATCGACGTCGACCGCCGCTATCGCCTGCCGATCTACGTCCTGGAGAACGGCGCCGGCGCGGTGGAGAAGCCCGACGCCTCCGGGCAGGTCGTCGATGCCGAACGCGTCGAGTACCTCACGCTCTACACCGAGGCGATGCGCGAAGCCGTCGCCGCAGGCGTCGACGTCCGCGGCTACTTCGTCTGGTCTCTGCTCGACAATTTCGAATGGGGCGCGGGCTATGCCAACAGGTTCGGCCTCGTCTACGTTGACTTCCAGACGCAGCGGCGCATCCCGAAGGCATCGGCGGCCTGGTACGCCGAGCTGATCCGCGGCGAGCGGGCGAAGGCGGCGGGATGACCCGCCGGCGCGGCAGGCCGCTGCTGCTCGCCGACATCGGCGGCACCTATGCACGGTTTGCCCTGATGGCCGGCGGCCGGCTCGGCGCGATCCGCACGCTCGACGTCGGCGCCCACGGCGACGTCGCCGCCGCGATTGGACGGTTCCTCGACGAGGAGGAGGGCCCGCCGCCCGGCGCCGCCGTGCTTGCCGTTGCCGGGCCCGTCGACGGCGGACGCTGCAAGCTCGTCAACTCGTCCTGGCTCGTCGACGGCGCGGAGCTGCGGGCCCGCTTCGGCTTCTCCGACGTGCGTGTCGTCAACGACCACGAGGCGGCGGCGTGCGGGCTGGTCCGCCTGGCGCCGGCGGACACGATCGACATCGGCGGCAAGGCGGAGCGCGTCGATGCGCCGATGGTGGTGCTGGGGCCGGGAACGGGCCTCGGCATGGCGTGCCGCTTTCCGCGCGCCGGCGGGGCGGGCGTGGTCGGCAGCGAGGGCGGCCACACGACGCTGGCCGCCGCCACCGACCGCGAAGCGGCGCTGATCGGCATCCTGCGCCGGCGCTTCGGCCACGTCTCGGCCGAGCGGGTGCTCTCGGGGCCGGGTCTGGTCAATCTCTACGAAGCGACGGCCGAACTCGACCATATCGCGGGCGGCGTGCGGATGGCGCCCGAGATCACGCGCGCCGCCGTCGCCGGAACGTGCGATCTGTGCCGGAGGACGCTGGAGGCGTTCTGCCTGTTCCTCGGGTCGGTCGCCGGCGATGTCGCGCTGCTGTTCGGCGCCCGTGGCGGCGTCTTCGTCACCGGCGGCATGGTCCCGCAATTCGCCGACTACGTCGCGCGCTCCGACTTCCGCCGCCGCTTCGAGGAGAAGGGAAGGTTCGCCTCCTACCTCGGCGCCGTCCCGACCAGGATCGTCGTGCGGCCGCATTTCACCTTCCTCGGCCTCCAGGCGCTTGCCGAGGCACACGATGGTTGAGCGGGCCGGCGGCGCGACCGCCCTGCCGCTGCGCCGCTTCTGGCAGAGCGCGCGCGGTTTCTGGCGGGGCGACACGGCACTGCTGGCGTGGAGCCTGATCGCCGCGCTTGCGGTCACGACCGTAGTGCAGGTCGTCGTCCAGTATCGCCTCAACCTCTGGAATCGCGACTTTTTCAATGCGCTGGAGTTCCGCAACGGACGCGAGATCTGGCACCAGTCCGGGCTGCTCCTCGTCTTCGTCGCGGCCGCCGTCGTCCTCGGGGTGTTTGCCGTCTGGGGCAGGATGACGTTCCAGCGACGCTGGCGGCAGCAGCTCTCGGCCGACCTCATCGCATCGTGGCTCGGTGACGAGCGTCATCGCCGCCTCGACCTGTGGAACGGCGAGCACCAGAATCCCGAGTATCGGATCGCCGAGGACGCGCGGCTCGCCACGGACGCGCCGATCGACCTCGTGGTCGGCCTGCTCAGCTCGCTCCTCTCGGGCGTGACCTTCGTGGCCGTGCTGTGGAACGTCGGCGGCTCGATCGACATCCCGCTCGGCGACATCGACGTCACGATCCCGGGCTACCTGGTCGTGGCCGCGGTCGTCTACGCCACCCTGACGACGGGGACGATGATGCTGGTCGGCCGCAACATGGTCGATGTCATCGAGCGAAAGAACCAGTCTGAATCGGCGCTGAAATACGCCTTCTCCCATCTGCGCGAAAGCACCGTCAGCGAAGCGCCGCCGGCCGAGCTGCGCGATGCGATGGCGGCGGTGCCGCCGGCGCTGAACGACGTCATCCGCCAGTGGAAGTACCTCTGCGGCCAGCACATGCGCACGACCTACGTCTCCCAGGCGAACGCGCTTCTCGCGCCGGTGATCGGTCTCATCCTCTGCGTGCCGCACTACGTGCAGGGGACCATGCTGTTGGGCGACGTCACCCAGGCCGCCGCGGCCTTCGTCGCCGTGCAGGGCGCCTTCAACTGGCTGGTCGACAACTATCCGCGCCTCGCCGAATGGCTGTCCTCGGCCAACCGCGTCGGCACGCTCCTCAACGCCTTCGACAGGATCGAGACGCCCGAAGCGACCAAGAGTGCCGAGTAGGAGCGGCGGATCGCGCCTGCGCTTACCGGGGCTTCGACTCGGCGCGCATCTGGCGGATGTGCTGAAGCTCGCGCACGGCGGTGCGGTCGTTCGAGTCGAGCTCCAGACACTTTCGATAGAGCGCCTCGGCCTGGTCGAGGCGCCGCATCTCGATCAGGGAGAAGCCCATGCCGCGCCACGCCCGTGCGAGTTCCTTGTCCCTGACTTCCGGCGGCGAGTATGTCTGCGCCGCAACTTCGGCACGGGTGAAGGTTGTGAGTGCCGTCGCGTAGTCCTTCTGAACCTGATGGATGTGGCCCAGCTCCGAGAGAAACTGCGAATTCTGGGGTGACAGCCATATGGCCTTGTCGAGGGCCACCTTCGCGTCGGAGAGTCGTCCGAGCTCAACGAGGGCATAACCCTTCAGGTAGTGGGCATAGCCCCAGTAGGGCGAGGCCACGACGGCGGATGTCGCCGGTGACTGAACCGCCGAACTGGTCAGATAGGACATCGTCTCGATCATGCTGCGCGAACTGTAGACCTTGCCTTTGGTGTCCTTGTACTTCGCCTCGTAGATCGCCGCGACCCGCTCGAAATACATGAAGATCGCTTCCTGGTGGCGCCCGGCTTGCATGCGGGCGACGCCCTGCATCAGCAAGGCGCCGTTCTGCCCGTCATCGCTTCCAGGAGTGCCTGCCCCGCTCGTCGGCACGTTTATGGTGGGCTGGCTCCACGCCGGAAACGACACGGCTATCAGGAGTGCCGATAGAGCCAGTTTGACGAGAGTCATGAGCTTTCCCTGCAACCTTGCGCGCCGCGTGACGAATTCTTGACGAAAGCAGCCGCCGTGCAAGGGCCAGTTCGTGGGCTTTGCTTCCCGATTGGGCCGCTGTACAATGCGCCGCTTTCCCGCTCCCAGAGGCTTGGAAAGCACATGGCCCACATCAGACTGAATACCCATCCCTCCCAGGGCGGCGTGCAGGCGCCGCCGGTGGTATGGGGCGCGCGCGATCCCGGGATCCGCGGGCCTGTCGTGGGCACGGTGGCCGATCCCGCCCGGCGCAACGCCATCGGCGTGCATTCCGGCAGCTACGGCATCTATCGCGCCCTGGCGATCGCGGCGCAGGAGCTGAAGCCTGGCCATCGGCCCGACTTCACCAATACGTCGCCGGCCGAGCATATCGGCCCGTTCGAGAGCTGGTTCGACCCGAGGAAGATCGTGTCGCTCGACCCGTGGGGCCATCTCGTGGCCGAGGTGTTCGCCGACAAGCTCAAGGCGGGCTGGGATATCCGTCCGACCATCGCCGTCACCAAGGCGCACGTCCAGATGCCGGAGATCCGCGATGCCATCGCGGCGGGGCGGCTGAAGCCGGACAACGACATCCTGAGCGCCTCGGGCGACGTGAAGGTGACCAAGGCGGCGGTCGAGCCGGTGTGGTGGCTGCCCGGCATCGCCGAGCGCTTCGGCGTCAAGGAAGTCGACCTGCGCCGCACGCTGTTCGAGCACACGGGCGGCATGTACACCGAGCTCGTGACGCGGCCCGACCTCGAGCTGTTCCTGCCGCCGATCGGCGGCGCCACGATCTACTTCTTCGGCGACGTGTCGAAGCTCGGCAAGCCCGAGACGAAGATCGCCTGCCGCCTCCATGACGAGTGCAACGGCTCCGACGTGTTCGGCTCCGACATCTGCACCTGCCGTCCCTACCTCGCGCACGGCATCGAGATCTGCATCGACATGGCGCAGAAGGGCGGCGTCGGCGTCGTGATCTACAATCGCAAGGAGGGCCGCGCGCTGGGCGAGGTCACCAAGTTCCTGGTCTACAACGCGCGCAAGCGTCAGCCTGGCGGCGATTCGGCGGCGCAGTACTTCAACAGGACGGAGTGTGTCGCGGGCGTGCAAGACATGCGCTTCCAGGAGCTGATGCCCGACTTGTTCCACTGGCTGGGCATCGCGCGCATCGACCGCTTCGCCTCGATGAGCAACATGAAGTCCGACGCGCTGCGCGAGCAGGGCATCGACGTCGTCGAGCAGGTGCCGATCCCCGACGAGTTGATCCCCGCCGACGCCCAGGTCGAGATGGATGCCAAGAAGGCCGCCGGCTACTTCACGCCGAAGAAGCCGGAAGTCGCCGAGCTGGCGAAACCGAAAGGCCGGGGTCTCGACGAGTGACCGACGGCATCGCCTACCTGCGCACGCCCGCGGCGATCCGCGAGCGGGCCGCCAGGGTGCTGAAATACGTCGAGGACGGGCAGTCGCAATGGTTCGCCCTGTCGGCCGACGGACTGGAAGCGGCGGTTCAGGCCACGCTTGCGGTGACGCGCGAGCGCTTTCCCGACCCGGCGGCGATCCCCTTCCATTCGCGGTGGCGGCATTTCGAGGCGGGCGGCAGGGACCGATGGAGTGCGCTCGCCGGGCGGCTCGCGGCTCTGCCGAAGGAGGAGGTCGCGCGCCGTCGCATGGATCTCGCTGTCGTGTCGGTGCTGCTGGATGCCGGCGCGGGGCCGGCCTGGAGCTACCGTGAGCCCGGCACGGACGAGACCTATGCGCGCTCCGAAGGGCTGGGCGTGGCGAGCCTGCACATGTTCGCGAACGGCGCATTCAGCCGCGACCCGAAGGGCGATCCGCTCAGGGTCGACGCCGGGCGCCTGGCGAAGCTGACGCCGATGGACATTGCCATGGGCTTCCAGGTGAAGGCGCACAACCCGCTGCTCGGCCTCGAGGGCCGGGCCGAACTGCTGCGCAAGCTGGGCGGCATCGGACTCGACCGGCCGGGCGCGCTGTTCGACATCGTGGCAACGGGCACGGAAGTGAAGGCCGAGGCGATCCTCGCCGCCGTGCTCGACAGGCTCTCGCCGATCTGGCCCACGCCGATGGGCGACGTCTGGGAGCACTCCGTCGTCGGCCTGGTGCCGTTCCACAAGCTCTCGCAATGGATGAGCTACTCGCTGGTCGAGCCGATCGAAGGGGCGGGGCTCAAGGTCGTGGCACTCGACGCGCTGACCGGCCTGCCAGAATACCGCAACGGCGGGCTGCTCGTGGATTCGGGCGCGCTCCGGCCCAAGCAGCGCGCGCTGCTGGAGAAGACATTCAGGCCGGCCGACGACGCGGTCGTGGAGTGGCGTGCACTCACGGTGGCGCTGCTCGACCGGATCGCCGACCATATGCGCCTGCATCTCGGCATGGATGCGACGCGCCTGCCGCTGGTCAAGGTGCTGGAGGCCGGCACGTGGTTTGCGGGGCGCAAGCTTGCCGCGGAGCGTCGCCCCGGCGGCGCTCCGCCGATCGCCGTCGCGAGCGACGGAACGGTGTTCTGATTGGGGGAAGAAAAGATGTCACTGCCGCATTCGATCCATGTCGTGAGCCATCCGCTGGTGCAGCACAAGCTCACCAAGATGCGCGACAAGCAGACCTCGAGCACGAACTTCCGCCGCCTGCTGCGCGAGATGGGGCTGCTGCTGGGCTACGACGCCACGCGCGACCTGCCGGTGGTGCAGACGCGCATCGAGACGCCGATCGAGGCGATGGAAGCGCCGCTGCTCGACGGCAAGAAGCTGGTCGTCGTGCCGATCCTGCGGGCGGGCCTCGGATTGGCCGAGGGCATCATCGATCTCGTGCCGCTCGCCCGCATGGGCCATGTCGGCCTCTATCGCGACCCGCGCACGCTGCAGGCCGTCGAGTACTACTTCAAGATCCCGCAGGACATCTCCGACCGCGACGTCATCGTCTGCGATCCCATGCTGGCGACCGCGCATTCGGCCATCGCCGCTGTGGATCGTTTGAAGGAGTCCGGGGCGAAGCGGATCAAGTTCATCTGCATCCTGGGCTCCGAACAGGGCGCCCGGGCCTTTGCCGAGGTCCATCCCGACGTGCCGGTGTTCGCGGCGGCGATCGATGCAAAGCTCAACGATCACGGGTATATTGTTCCCGGGCTCGGCGATGCGGGCGACCGTCTCTTCGGGACCAAATAACCACGGGAGAAACGCGATGTCCCCGGACCTGAAGTACCTCCTCCTCTCGACGATCCTCTGTTTCGTGCAAGTGCTGGTGGCGGCCGCGGGCGCCAATCAGGCGGTCGGCCTCAACACGCTTGCGGGCAATCGCGAAGGCCTGCCTGAACTCACCGGCTGGATCGGGCGCGCCAAGCGCGCCCATCTCAACATGATCGAGAACCTCGTGCTGTTCGCAGCGCTGGTGCTGGTCGCAGCGGCGGCCGGCAAGGCCAACGCGACGACGGCGATGGGCGCCATGATCTTCTTCTGGGCGCGCCTTGCCTACGCCGTGATCTATGTCGCGGGCATCCCCTGGTTGCGCACGATCAGCTGGTTCGTGGCGGTGGTCGGCATGGCGATGATCGCCTACGAGCTGCTGAAGGCGATGTAGCGCCGCGAACGGTCAGCCCGGAGCCATCAGGGCTGACCGTGGACGTGCGTTTCGCTCTCTGCGACGTACAGCACGAGCGTCAGACCGCCGAGGCCGAGAAAGGCGGCAAGTGTCGCGAACTCGAGACCGGCAAAGTTGGCGGCGATTGCCGCCAACGCAGCGAGATTGGCGAGTCCCAGAGGCGTCGCGAGTGACCGGCCGATGGCCGAGAGAGCGGCCGCAATGCCGCCAACGACGACAGATGCCGCGAAGGTCAGGGCTCGCACAGGCCCGCGCAGAGCCGCGGCAAGCGGGGCGAAGAGGCGCGCCAGCGCATCGGCAATGACGGTGGCAGCGGCCAGGATGGCGGCCGCAATCTGGCGTCCGACGAAGCGCAGGAGGTTGTCGGGGCGCGCAAGCCAGGCACCGACGAGCCGCAGGACGACCGGCAACACCGCAAGCGCGACGCCGACCACCAACCCGAACTGGCTGCCGCGCAGACCGCCGAGCGAAGCACCGAGGGCAATGCAGAGCGCGACGTTGACCGTCACGGCGATCGCGAACGAAGCGCCGGGGGACCGATCCGTGGCTTTCATGGTTCTCTCCCGCAGGTTCAGTGGGTGGGCTGGGTCGTGCCCATGGCCTCGACCGCAAGCTCGACGTCGATGCTGCCTGCCTTCTCGAAGACCAGGGTGACCGGCACCTTGTTGTCCTTCGCCAGCGGGGCCTTCAGCTCCATGAACATGATGTGATAGCCGCCAGGTTTGAGGGTCACGGTGGCGCCGGGCGGAATCTCGAGGCCTTTCTCGACCTCGCGCATGCGCATGACGCTGCCCTCCATCTTCATCTCGTGGACCTCGACCTTGAGCGACACGGGGCTGCGGGCGGCGATCAGGCGGTCGGGCGTCGTGCCCTTGTTCGTGATTGTGAGGAAGCCGCCGCCCGACTTGGCGGTCGGCGCCGTGGCGCGCGTCCACGGATGGGCGATCTCGAGCGAGCCGAGCTTGTAGTCGTGGGCGAGAAGCGGTGCGGGCAGCAGCGTGGCGACGGCGAGCACCAAGACAGAGCGACGGTCGATCATCTTCGGGGTCCTTTCAACGGATGGCGAACACGATGGGAATAGTGAAGGTGGCGTTTTCGGCGCCGAAGCCCGGCGCCATGGCGGGCAGTCGCGCGCGGCGAACCATGCCGAGAGCGGCGCGGTCGAGCGCCTCAAAGCCGCTGCCCGTCACGATGTCGGAGGAAAGCAGGCGGCCGTCGGCGGCGATCACGAGTGTGAGCACGACCCGGCCCTGCTCGCCGCGGCGGCGCGACGTCGTGGGATAGTCGCGCTCGCGCTCGATCGCCGCCGCGAGACGATCGATGTAGCGCGGATCGTGGGTCGGCGGCCGGGCGGCGGCCGATGGCGCGGGCGAGGGCTGCGCAGCGGGTCCGGGCGGCAGGGGCGAGGGAGCGGCGATCGCCGGTGCGGGCTTTGGCGGCGCTGCCTTCGGCGGTGCGGGCCTGGGCGGCACAGGCTTTGGCGGCACGACCTTGGGCGTCTCGAACGCCACGGGCGGCGGCGGTTCGGGCAGGGGGATGATCGAAGCGTCGATGGGCGGCGGCTCGGGTGCGGCCTGCGCCTGGGGCTCGGGCGGCGGCGGTTCGGGCGGGACCTGCGACTCGGCTTGAGCCGGAGGCTCGGGCTGCGCCTGCGTCTGGGCGGGTGGCTGCGCCTCCTGTCTTGCATCGGGTTGCGGCGGTGCGGGCGCCGTCTCCGCGGCGAGCTCGATCTCGACGGCGCGAATTTCCTCGATGATCGGGCCGCGCTCGAAGGCCGCGAGTGCCGTTACCGCGACGAGGAGATGCAGGCCCGCGGCCGCTGCCAGGGCAAGCGGCGGCATCCGCACGGGAGTTGTGGCCGGCGTCAAGACCTGCCCTGCCGATCGAGCCAGGCGCGGACCTCGGCGAGGTCGGCGACGCCCGGCAGGATGGTGACCCTGCCGTCCCGGTCGATCAGCAGGGTGCGCGGCAACTCGCCGCCCCATGCGGGATCGATCTCGTAGCGCAGACGCTCGTAGAAGCGGTCCGCGAAGGCCCAGCTTTCGGCCTTGCCGAGCCCCGATCGCGCCAGCATCTCCGAGACACGCGCCGGATCCTGCGGCACCGGATCGGCGGCGACCAGGACCAGGCGCAGGTCCGGACGCTCGGCGACGAGCTTGCCCCACAGCGGCATCTCGACGAGGCAGGGGGCGCAGGTCAGGCCCCAGAGATGGATCACGCTCGGCTTGCCCCGGTGCGCGGCGCGCAGGGCGGCCCAGCTTCCGCGCCCGAAGGGGAGCGGGTCGGCCGCGCGCGCGGCGTGCGGCGCGAGGGCGAACGGCAGGGCAACCAGCGACACGAGAGCGGGCGGCAACGCCAAGAGGAACCGGCGCTTCACGGCAGCTCCCCGAGCGGGATGAGGCGATAGCCGTCGGCCTTGGTCAGCCACGAGAGATAGGCGCGGCCGGCGTTGGCGGCGAGCAGCGGATGGTCGGAGGCATCGGCCGTCTCGGCGACGGTGCGCGCCTCGGACCACTGGCGGCCGCTGTCCCGGCTTGCCTGCCAGCGCACGATCGACTTCGTGCCGTCGAACTCCTTCCACACGAGATGCAGCTCGGCGCCATTCGAGAGCAGGTAAGGTCGCGCCGGCTGGCGGTTGGGTGTCGACAGGGCGCGCGGCGGGCCGAAGGGCGCCTCGGCATTGTCGGCACGGGCGTAGAACAGCCCCTTGCGCGCGGAGCCGTCGGTGTACCACGCGACATGGTAGGAGCCGTCGGGCGCGATGGCGATCGAGGGGCCATGATGGGGGCAGGCCTCGATCTTCCAGTTGTCGGCGCTGACGCGCCGGATCGGGCCGGGCGCGGTCGGGTTGCCGAAGGTGATCACGCCGTGGTCGCGGATCGACCCCGGGAAGATGTTGCGGAACACGACGGCCGGCCGGCCCGGTCCCGCGAAAGCGAGACCGATGCGGCAGCATTCGCAGGTGTTGTCGAGCGCGATAGCGGTCGGGCCGAAGCCCGCTTCGCCGTCCTCCCAGGCGAAGGCAAGCGCGGCGCCGGGATAGGGCCTTCCGGCGGCGCGCGCCTTCGGGCCGTTGCGTTTGTCGAGCCAGGCGGCGAACACGCGGCCCGCCGGATCGGCGCCCGCCGTCTCGAAGCGCTGGCTGGTCTTGTCGGCCGTGATCGGTTGCGGCTTCGCGAAGGTCGCGCCGTCGTCGGTCGAACGCGCGAAGAACGCGCGCCCGTTGAAGTTCCTGTCCTGGAAGATCGCGAAGGTGACGACCAGCCCGCCTTTCGCGTCGGCGACGATCTTGGCCCGCGCGTCCGGCCCCCAATCGAGGTTCACCGGCTCCGGCGTCACCATCACCGGCGCGGTGAAGGTCTTGCCGAGGTCGGTGGAGCGCACGACGACGACCCTGTCGGTCAGCGCGCGGACCAGCCAGAGCGTGCCGTCAGGGCCGAACGCCGGCGTGGCGGTGAAGGCCTCGGGAGCGCCGCCCTTCGCACCGTGATGGGCGTGCTGCGCGCCGGCCGGCGTGGCCAGCAGCAGAACGGCGACGAACGGCAGCAATCGGCGCATCAGAACTTCACCCTCAAGCCGGCCACGGCAATCAGCGGCGTGCCGAGCTGTGGGATGGCGGTCGCATTGACAGTCGTTCCTTCGAACGACGTTCGCGTGTAGCCCTGCGCCAGGTACTGGACGTTGGTCAGGTTCTGGATACTGCCATAGACGTCGACGTCCTTCACGGGCGACCAGCGCAAGCCGAGGTCGACCAGGGTGGCGCCGTCGTTCAACTGTGTGTGATTGGTGTCGTTCCAGAACTGCGGGAACGACTTCATCGACGCGGTGAGAACCAGGTTCTCGATCGGACGCCATTCGAGACCGGCCGTGAACATGTAGTTCGGGACCTGGCCGAGCTGCACGCCGGTGCGCACCAGCGTCGGATTGGTCGAGCTGGTGAGATAGGCGACCGTGTTGGTGAAGCTTCCCGTCACCTTGAGCTGCTCGAGCGGCTGCCACGACGCCAGCAGCTCGGCGCCCTGGAACGTGGCGTTGCCGACATTCTGGTACTGGCGGACGGTCGTGAAGGCGGGGCTCAGTCCCGCCGCCGTGACGAAGGGGGCGGCGCAGGCGGCGCTGGCGTTGCAGACCGTGATGAAGTCGATGAAGTTGTTCAGGTTGTTGTTGAAGTAGGTGCCCGAGAGGGTGAAGCCCTTCCAGTCGAAGTCGAAGCCGACCTCCTGGCCGAAGTTGGTCATCGGCTGCAGGGTGGGGTTGATCGTGGTGTACGACGTGCCGCTGGCGAAGACCCGGTACATCTGGTTCATGCCGGGCGCGGAGAAGTTGCGGTAGATCGCCCCGCGCAGCTTCAGCTCGTCGCTGGCGTGGAACGTTAGGCCCACTCGCGGATCGAAGCTCGACGCGCTGGCGTTGGGCACCACGTTCAGGGTGCTGGAGTTCTGGGTGAGCACGCTGGCGTTCATCGCCTGCCAGAAGTCGCCGCGCACGCCCACGGTGACGTCGACCGGCACGCCGGTGAATCGGTAGGTGCCCTGGCCGAACACGCCCTGGAAGCGGTGCTCGCCGTTGACGACGAAGGTCGTGGGATTGGCCGTCGCGCTGGCGAACAGGTTGTTGTAGTCGGTGACCAGGGTTCGACGGGCGTCGACGCCGACCTTGACGTCGCGCAGGGGGCCGAAATTGGCCTCGTAGAAGATCGAGCCGCCGAGGTCGGAATTAGGCGCGGCCTCGATCTGGCTGACGAACTGGTTGGTGGCATTGATGTTGTTGAGCGTGTAGCCGCCGCTGGCGACGTTGATGGTGCCGAACGAGCCGCCGGCCAGCCAGCCGCTGAAATTGACCGAGGAACGGTCGTCGACCCTGTAGCTGCCGCCTGCCAGCAGGCGGTAGGTCGACCAGTTGTTGTGGGCGAAGGTCCAGACCAGCCCGTCCTCATAGGTCTGGTTCCAGTAGGCCTTGGCGAAGACCTTGAGGTTATCGCTCGGCGTGACGAAGACACTGGCAGCGACGTTGTCGGCCTTGGAGGCCGTCGGCACCAGGTTGATGTTCTGGTACTGGGCGGGCGTGAGGTTGTAGCCCGAGCTCTGGGCGTGATTGTAGCTCGCCGCCACCTTCACCTTGTCGTTGACGATCGCGCTGCCGGCGGCCTCCGCGGTGGCGGTATTGTAGCTGCCGTAGCTGGTGTCGGCCGACACGCCCGTCTTCGCGGGTTCGCGGGTGACGATGTTGATGACGCCTCCCATCGCCATGTTGCCCCACAGGCTGGTGGCGCCGCCGCCGCGGATCACCTCGATGCGCTCGACCGAGTTCTTGGGGATCGCGCTCCAGTTGATGGTGCGGAAGTAGGGGTCGTTGATCGGCACGCCGTCGACCATGACCAGCGTGTTGATCGTCGTGCTGGTGCCGAAGCCGCGGATGTTGACGGGCTGAGCCGTCGGATGGAGCTGGCCGGTCGGGATGGTCGGCAGCCAGACCCCCGGGATGCGGTTGACAATCTGGTCGACGCCGGTCTCGGGCAAGGCCTGGATCTGCTCGCGGTTCAGCACCGTCGTGCTGACGTCGAGCTTCTCGAGGTCGGAGCCTCGGCCGGCGCTGACGGTGATGGGCGGCACGACGGTGACGGGCGCCGGAGCGGCGGCGGGCGGCGTAGCCTGGGCGGAATCCTGGGCTTTGGCGAACACCGGGATCAGCCCCAGGCCCACGAAGGCGGCGAACGTCGCCGCGCGAACGGACAGCATGAAAATCTCCCCACGAATGACAGACGAACGCGACGCGCGGCAAAGCGCGTCGCGGCTTCAGGTGTCAGGCGTGGGAGGGTGGACCGCGCGGACGATGAGGCCCGTCGCGGATGCCGACGGGCGTGGCAATGTCGATGTCGTCGGCGAATACGATCGCCGCGGCGACGGGCTTGACGAGCAGGAAGAGGGGCGAGGGCTCGGCCAGCACCGGTGCGTGTGCAAGGCCCAGGCAGCATTCATGGAGCTTGCCGGCCTGCGGCGCCCCGGTACCGTCGTCCTGGGCGGTCGGCAGGCAGAAGACGCCCCAGGCCCGGGCGGCGGCTTCCGGGCCGCCGTCGCGCATCAGCGCGGCGTGGGCGAGCGGCTGCAGGAAGTTGAGCGTGATCGCAAACAGCGCCGCAGCAAACGCCGCCGCGCGCCAGCCCCGGTCAGGTTGTCTGCGATCCATACTTAATAGTACGCAGCAGCGGCGGGCCGGCTCAAGTGCCGGGCACAATCAAAGTGTCGCATCGCAGCCGACGACCGACTATGGTCCAGCCCCTTTTGCCGCTTGCCACCTGGAGTTCGAATCGATGGGCAGGAACGACATGCCGCGCGTGATCGCCAACATTCTCGACAGCGGTGCCGGCTGGTTCGTCGCGCGTCTGGTCCTGACCTTCGTGTTCTGGGGCGCGGGCATCGGTCATTTGGTCGACTTCCAGGCAAGCGTTGCCGAATTGAAGTCGATCGGCCTGGAGCCGGCGCCGCTGCTCAACGTCGTGCTGGTCGTCACCCTTCTGCTGGGCTCGCTCCTGATCCTGCTCGACCGCTGGCTGTGGCTGGGCTGCGGCATCCTGAGCGGCTTCCTCGTGGTCGCGATCTTCCTCGGTCATCCCTTCTGGACCATGCCCGAGCCGGCGCGCACGCAGAATTTCCGTGTCGCCACGGAGCACATCTCGCTGATCGGCGGCTTCATCGCGCTGGCGATCGCCGGCCGCCTCCGCGACCTCGGTCGGCGATAGGTCCGGGAATCAGTCGAGCAGGGCGGCAAGCCGCGGATCGCGGGTGCGCCGCGCGTAGGCGTGCAACAGCCACATCGCGCCGCCCTGGAAGCCGTGCAGCGTGCGGCGGCCGTCGCGCGCTTCGCCGAGGAAGCTCGCGAACGGCACCTCGTGGGTGACGATGACCTCGCCTTCGTCGAGATACGGCTCGGCCACCTTGCGCGCATCGAGTGCCACGAAGCAGTGGACCGTGTTGTCGAGTCGCGGCGCATTGGCGAAGAAGGCGCCGAGCGGATGCCACTCGTCGGCCGTGAAACCCGTCTCCTCCAGGAGCTCGCGCTGCATCGCCGCAATCGGCTCCTCGGGCTTGTCGTGGATGCCGCTCGGCAGCTCGATCACCGTCCGGCGGATGCCGTGGCGATATTCCTCGACGAGCACGATGTTGCCCTCACGGGTGAGGGCGATGGCCGTCACCCAGTCGGGCTGTTCGATGACATGAAAGGGGGAGAGCACGCGGCCGTTGGGCAGCTCCACGGTATCGGAGCGCAGCGCCAGCCAGCGGTCGCGGTAGGCGTACTTCGACTCAAGGACCTTCCACGGCGCGACCGTCTTGTCGTCCTTCGGCATCAGACCGCCGTCCAGCCACCGTCGACCACCAACTCGGCGCCAGTCACGTAAGACGATTCGTCCGACGCCAGGAACAGGATCGCGGAGGCAACCTCGTCGACCTCGCCGGCGCGGCCGAGCGGCACGCCCTTCAGCGTCTTGGCGCGCTCCGCCGGATCGGCGGTGCGGCCCGAGGTGCGCATCGGCGGCATCAGGCCGGGGTGCACGGAGTTGACGCGGATGCCTTCCTTGCCGTGCTGGGCGGCCGCCGCCTTGGTCATCAGCCGCACCGCACCCTTCGAGGCGTTGTAGCCGACGTGGATGTAGGCCTGGCCGACGATGCCCGAGATCGAGGAGAGGTTGATGACCGAGCAGCCCTTGCCGGCGGTCTTCCGCATCGCCGCGATGCCATGCTTCATGCCGAGGAACACGCCGGTCGAATTGATGTCCATCAGCCGGTGCCAGACTTCGGTGTCGTAAAGATCTTCCGCGGCGGACCCGGAAATACCCGCATTGTTGACCAGGACATGGAGGCCGCCATGCAGTGCCATCGTCCTGTCGACGGCGGCCTTCCATTCGTCCTCCCGGGTGACGTCGAGATGGACGTAGCTTGCCGTGCCGCCGGCCTTCGCAATTGCAGCGACGACGGCCTGGCCCTCGCCGTCGAGGACATCGGCGACGACCACGGCCTTGGCACCCTCGCGGGCAAACAACAGCGCCGTCGCCGCCCCCATGCCGCTTGCCGCGCCGGTGACCAGCGCGACCTTGTTCTTCATGCGCATGGCCGGCTCCTCACGCAAGCTTGAGCCCGACGATGCCTGCCACGATCAGGCAAATCGAACCGATCCGCATCGTCGATGCGGAATCACCGAAGGCCAGGACGCCGACCGTGAAGGCGCCGACCGCGCCGATGCCGGTCCAGACCGCATAGGCAGTGCCCATCGGGATTGTGCGCTGTGCCCACAAAAGAAGCGCGCCGCTTGCCGTCATGGCGACAATGGCGAACACGATCCACCACGGCCGGGCGCCTTCGTCGGTCCAGCCAAGCTTCAGGCCGACCGGCCAGCCGATCTCGCAGATTCCCGCCATGACGAGATAAAGCCAAGCCATCATTTCCCCCCTCTGGATGCGGCAATCGTTGACGACGGCGTTGCGGCCTGTCCAGAATGGAGAATTGCACGCATCTTGCAGCATAGCGAGGGCGGCATCGGGGAACGGGGCATTCAAGGCTTGGGAGTGGAAGATGAACGAACGTGAATTGCGTGGCCTCATCGGGAAGGTGAAGGCAGGCAAGCTGTCGCGACGCGGATTCGTGCAGCGCATGATGGCAGTGGGCATCGGGGCGCCATTCGCGACCCAGCTCCTCGTCCATTCGGGGGTTGCGATGGCGCAAAGCCCGTCGACCTACAAGCCGACCAAGCGCGGCGGCGGCGGCGCTCTCAAGGTGCTGTGGTGGCAGGGACCGACCCTGCTCAATCCGCACTTCGCGGTCGGCACCAAGGACCAGGACGGCTCGCGCCTCTTCTACGAGCCGCTGGCGGCATGGGATCCCGAGGGCAACCTCAAGCCCAAGCTCGCGGCCGTGATCCCGAGCCGCGAGAATGGCGGCCTTGCCGCCGACGGCAAGTCGGTCACCTGGAAGCTGAAGCAGGGTGTCACCTGGCACGACGGCAAGCCGTTCACAGCCGACGACGTCGTCTTCAACTGGGAATATTCCAAGGATCCGGCCACGGCCGCGGTCACGATCGGCTCCTATCGCGACGTCGTGGTCGAGAAGATCGACCAGTACACGGTCGTCGTTAAGTTCCAGAAGCCGACGCCGTTCTGGGCCGACGCCCTGGTCGGCACGCGCGGCATGATGATCCCCAAGCACCTGTTCGCCGACTATATCGGCGCCAAGTCGCGCGACGCCCCCAACAACCTGAAGCCGGTCGGCACCGGTCCCTACCTGTTCAAGGACTTCAAGCCGGGCGATCTGGTGACGGGCGTCATCAATCCGAACTACCACCAGCCCAACAAGCCCTATTTCGACTCGATCGAGATGAAGGGCGGCGGTGACGCCGTCTCGGCGGCGCGCGCCGTATTGCAGACCGGCGAGTTCGACTTCGCCTGGAACATGCAGGTCGAGGACGAAATCCTCCTGCGCATGGAGAAGGGCGGCAAGGGCCGCGTCGAGGTCACGCCGGGCGGCAACATCGAGCACATCCAGCTCAACACGACCGATCCGTGGACCGAGGTCGACGGCGAGCGCTCGAGCATCAAGACCAAGCACCCGACGCTCAGCGATCCCGCCGTGCGTCAGGCCCTGGCCCAGCTCGTCGACAGCAAGTCGGTGCAGCAGCACATCTACGGTCGCACCGGCCCGGCGACGCGCGACTTCCTGAACAACCCGCAGCGCTTCAAGTCGAAGAACAACCCGATCGAGTTCAACATCGAGAAGGCCAACGACATCCTCGAGAAGGCCGGCTGGAAGAAGGGTTCGGACGGCATCCGCGCCAAGGATGGCAAGAAGCTCAAGTTCGTCTACCAGACGTCGATCAACCAGCCGCGTCAGAAGACCCAGGCGATCGTCAAGCAGGCCGCCCAGAAGGCCGGCATCGACATCGAGCTGAAGTCGGTGACGGCGTCGGTCTTCTTCTCGTCCGACGTCGCCAATCCCGACACCTACACGAAGTTCTACAGCGACCTTCAGATGTACACGACGACCATGTCGCAGCCGGATCCCCAGCTCTTCATGAACCAGTTCACGTCGTGGGAGGTCGCCACCAAGGACAACAAGTGGCAGGGCCGCAACATCACGCGCTGGCGCAACGACGAGTACGACAAGGTCTTCCGCGCGTCGGAGTCCGAGCTCGATCCGGTGAAGCGGGCGGCGATGTTCATCAAGATGAACGACCTGGCCGTGCAGAACCAGGTCGTCATCCCGGTCGTCGCCCGGCCCGGTGTCGCCGCCGTCGCCGGCAAGCTCAACGCCAGCATCAGCGGCTGGGACAACAACACCTGGGACCTCAGCGACTGGTTCAAGACCGCGTAGTTCCGGAACGCCCTCCCTGCCGTCCGCGGCGGGGAGGGCTTTTTCATTAGGTCCAAGGCGTGAGCAGGCAATACGTAATCCGCAAGCTTCTCATCATGATCCCGAGCCTTCTCGGGATCAGTGTCGTGCTGTTCTCGCTGCTGGCGATGGCACCCGGCGATCCGTTCGAGGAGCTGGCGACCAACCCGGCGATTCCGCCCGAGGTGCGCGCCAACCTGCGCGCCAAGTTCGGCCTCGATGACCCAGTATGGATGCGCTACTGGCACTGGCTGGTCGCCATGTCGCAGGGCGACTGGGGGTTCTCGTTCGTGAGCCGCATGGACGTGAGCACGCTCATCCTGCAGCGCCTGCCCGTCACCCTGGTGGTGATCGGCGCCTCGCAGCTCCTGGCCATCGCCGTCGCCCTGCCGGTCGGCGTTCTGGCGGCGACCCGGCCCTATTCGCTGTTCGACCAGATCGCCAACACCCTGGCCTTCATCGGCTTCTCGCTGCCGACCTTCTTCACCGGTCTGGTGCTGATCCTGATCTTCTCGATCCAGCTCGACTGGCTGCCCTTCGTCTACCGCGCCGACATCAGCGCGACCGGCTGGCAGTTCTACTGGGAGCACCTCAAGCAGTCGATCATGCCGGTCGCGGTGCTCGGCCTCTTCCAGGGCGCCTCGCTGGTCCGCTTCGTGCGCTCCTCGGTGCTCGACGTCATCCGGCTCGACTACGTGACGACGGCGCGCTCCAAGGGCATCGGCGAGCGCAAGGTCATCACCAAGCACGTGGTGCGCAACGCGCTGATCCCGGTGGTCACGCTGGTGGCGCTGCAGATGCCGATCGTGTTCGGCGGCGCCGTCGTCACCGAGCAGATCTTCCGCGTCCCCGGCATCGGCTCGCTGCTGATCTCGGCAATGCTCGCCAACGACACCCCGGTCGTCATGGGCGTCACCTTCGTCTCGGCCTGCCTGGTCGTCTTCTTCAACCTCATCGCAGATATCCTCTATGGCTGGCTCGACCCCCGCATCGCTTTCCGCTGACGCGCCGTCGGCCGTCGTGGCCGCCGCAGCGCCGCGCAAGCGGCAGCGCTTCTCGCCGTGGCATGAGGCGTGGCGCCGCTTCCGCCGCCACAAGCTCGCGCTGATCAGCGGCGTGGCGCTGCTGCTGATCGTCGCCACGGTCCTGCTCGGGCCGTTCGTCTGGCGCGTGCCGATCAACGAGATCGACTTCGCCGCCAAGCTGCAGGGCCCGTCGTGGGCCCATCCGCTCGGCACCGACGATCTCGGCCAGGATCTGCTGGCCCGCCTGATCTACGGCGGCCGCATCTCGATCGCCGTCGGCGTCGCCGCCATGATCGTCGCCATCTTCGTCGGCGTGCTGGTCGGCGCGCTGGCCGGCATGTCGAGCGGCCGGGTCGATGCCGCCCTGATGTGGATCACCGACCTCTTCCTGTCGCTGCCGCAGCTGCCGCTGCTGCTGCTGGTCATCTACCTGTTCCGCGATTCGGTGAAGGGCGTGCTGGGCGTCGAAGGCGGCGCCTTCATCCTGATCGTCGCGGTGATCGGCGGCACGCGCTGGATGTCGGCGGCGCGCCTGGTGCGTGCCCAGTTCCTGAGCTTGCGCGAGAAGGAGTTCGTCGAGGCGGCACGCGCGCTCGGCGCCTCGCGCGTCCGCCAGGTCACGCAGCACATCCTGCCCAACGCGCTGGGGCCGGTGATCGTCGTCGCCACGATCGACATCGCCGCCGCCATCATCGCCGAGTCGACGCTCTCCTTCCTCGGCCTCGGCTTCCCGTCCGACGTGCCGACCTGGGGCAGCGTGCTGCGCGACGCCAAGGACTATCTCGACATCGCGCCGCACTGGGCGCTGTTCCCCGGTGCGGCGATCTTCGTCACCGTGCTGGCCATCAACTTCATCGGCGACGGACTGCGCGACGCGCTCGATCCGCGGCGAGTCCTCTAGACCTGGTGTAGCGTGGCCGAACCCTTGCTGGATATCCGCGGTCTCAAGACCTGGTTCAAGACCGACGACGGCATGGTGCGCGCCGTCGACGGCGTCGACCTGCACATCGAGCGCGGCGAGACGCTGGGTGTGGTGGGAGAATCGGGCTGCGGCAAGACCGTGACCGCCCGCTCGGTGCTGAAGCTGATCGACATGCCGCCCGGCCGTTTCGAGGCCGGGCAGATCCTGTGGCAGGGCAGGGACCTGATCCCGCTCGAGCAGGAGGAGATGAACAAGATCCGCGCCCGCGAGATCGCCATCATCTTCCAGGAGCCGATGACCTCGCTCAACCCGGTCTACACGGTGGGCGACCAGATCGCCGAGGTGATCGAGCTGCACCAGAAGCTCAGCCGCAAGCAGGCGATGGTGGGCGCCGCCGAGATGCTGCGGCTGGTCAACATCCCCAACCCGCAGCGCCGTGTGAACGACTATCCGCACCAGTTCTCCGGCGGCATGCGCCAGAGGGTCATGATCGCCATGGCGCTTTCCTGCCAGCCCAAGCTCCTGATCGCCGACGAGCCGACCACGGCGCTCGACGTCACCATCCAGGCGCAGATCCTCGAGCTGATGCACGAGATGAAGGAGCGCTTCGGCATGGCCATCATGCTGATCACCCATGCGATGGGCGTGGTCGCCGAGACCTGCCAGCGGGTGACGGTGATGTATGCCGGCAAGGTGGTCGAGGAGGCGCCGGTCGAGGCGCTGTTCGGCAACCCGCGGCATCCCTACACCCAGGGCCTGATCCGCTCGATCCCGCGCGTCGACCGCTCGGCCGAGCAGAAGCAGCGGCTCGAGGCGATCGCCGGCACGGTGCCGAGCCTGCTCGACCCGCCGCCCGGCTGCCGCTTCGCCGCGCGCTGCAAGTACGCCAAGGAGATCTGCACCCAGGCCATGCCGCCTCTGAAGGAAGTCGGCCCCGGCCATTTCGTGCGGTGCGTGCTGTGAGCGCGCCGCTACTCTCGGTCAAGGACCTGCGCAAGCACTTCGCGGTGCGCGGCGGCGTGCTGTCGCGCGTCGTCGACAAGGTCCACGCCGTCGACGGCGTCAGCTTCGACATCGGCGCCGGCGAGACGCTCGGCCTGGTGGGCGAATCGGGCTGCGGCAAGTCGACGACCGGCCGCTGCATCCTGCGCCTGATCGAGCCCAGCTCGGGTGAGGTCTGGTTCCAGGGCGCCGACGTGACGCAGATGGGCGCGGGCGCGCTGCAGGCGCTGCGCCGCGACATGCAGATCATCTTCCAGGATCCATACGCGTCGCTGAATCCGCGCCTCACGGTGGGCGCGATCATCGGCGAGGCGCTCACCATCCACAATCTCGCGGCCTCCCGACAGGCGCTCGAGGACCGCGTGGTGCAGCTCCTCGAGACGGTCGGCCTGCAGCCCGACCATATGCGCCGCTTCCCGCACGAATTCTCGGGCGGCCAGCGCCAGAGGATCGGCATCGCCCGCGCGCTGGCCGTCGAGCCCAAGCTGCTGGTGTGCGACGAGCCGGTGTCGGCGCTCGACGTCTCGATCCAGGCGCAGGTCATCAACCTGCTCGAGGATCTGCAGGAGCAGTTCGGCCTCACCTATCTCTTCATCGCCCACGACCTCAGCGTGGTGGAACATATCTCCACCCGCATCGCCGTGATGTATCTCGGCCGCGTCGTCGAGATCGCGCCGTCGCGCGACCTCTACGACACGCCGCTGCATCCCTATTCGGAGGCGCTGCTGTCGGCGGTGCCGATCCCCGACCCGACGGTGAAGCGCAAGCGCATCATGCTGGAAGGCGACGTGCCCAACCCGATCCGCCCGCCGTCGGGCTGCCACTTCCACACCCGCTGCCCGATCGCCAGGCCCGATTGCGCCCAGCGCGCGCCCGAGCTCCTGGAGAAGAAGCCCGGCCACTGGGTGGCCTGCCACTACAGGGGATAGGGGTGGTGCCCGCTGCTGGACTCGAACCAGCACGGCCTCGCGGCCTCGGGATTTTAAGTCCCGTATGTCTACCATTCCATCAAGCGGGCCCATCAAGCGGGCAGGCCGGCGGACCTTAGGCGCCGAACCGCCCCGGTGAAAGCGCCGCCTCGGTGACGCCGAGCTCGGCGACGTCCTTGGGCAGGCCCTTGCCCAAGGCGAGGCTGGCGGCGAGCTGGCCCGCGGCGTAGCCGGTCTGGATGCCGTAGCCGCCCTGGCCGGCCAGCCAGAAGAAGCCCTCGACCTTGGGGTCGTAGCCCGCCACCAGGTTCTTGTCGGAGACGAAGCTCCGGAGTCCCGCCCACTTGTTCTTGATGCGGCGGATTTTTAGCGTCGTGCCGGTCTCGATGCGGTCGACGGCGATCGCCACATCCATCTCCTCGGGCTGCGCGTCGCACGGCTCCGACGGCGTCTCGTCGGCCGGCGAGGCGAGGAACTGGCCGACCTCGGGCTTGATGTACCAGGTCTCGTCGAAGTCGATCGCCATCGGCATCTTCGAGATGTCGATGTCGGGCGGCGCATCGAAGGTGAAGGCGGTGCGCCGCTTCGGCACGAGGCCCACCGGTCTGGCGCCCGCGAATTTCGCCAGCACGTCGGCCCAGGCGCCCGAGGCGTTGACGATGTTGGCGGCCTCGATCGCCTCGCCGTCCTTGAGGCGGATCGTCCAGCGTCCGCCCTTGCGCTCCAGTGCCGCCACCTCGGCGTTGAGCCGCAGCACGGCGCCGGCTGCGCGCGCGCCCTTCAGGAAGCCGCCGTGGATGGCGGCAACGTCCATGTCGTCGGCCTCGGGCTCGAAGATCGCGCCGCCGGCTGCCGCCTCGGGCCTGAGCAGCGGATGCAGCTTCAGCACCTCGGCCGGCTCCAGCCAGCGCACGCTCGGCACCAGTCGGGCGTAGTCGGCGGCGGCCTTCTGCATGTCGGCCTTCTGCTCGGCGCGGCCGGCGATCAGCGCGCCGCGCGGCGTCAGCAGCGGATGGTCGGCGAATCCGGCAGGCGGCTTGCGATAGAAGCGGCCCGAGGCCACGGTGATGGCGCGGATCTCGGCGCTACCGTAGGTCTCCGAATGCAGCGCCGCCGAGCGGCCGGTCGTGTGATAGGCCGCGACATGTTCGCGTTCCAGGATGACCACCCGGGCTTTGGGCGCGAGGTGGAAGGCGGCGGAAACCCCGGCGATGCCGGCGCCGATCACGGCGAAATCGAAATGCTGCATGGGCCGCACATTGCAAGGTCGATGCCACGCCTGCAATGTAGTTCTTCTCTGCCCCCGCGAAGCGGGGGAAGTGCCGCGTCTTACGCGGCGAAGGGGGTCATGAACCCCATCGCCCTCGTAAGACGAGGGCACTTCCCCTTGGCGGTCTCCGCCAAGGGGAAGAGGATGATTTTTTGAAGAAGCAAGAGAAGAGACAGAGTGAACATCGCCCATCTCCTGCTGGGCTCCGCCCAGGAGTTCCACGATCTGCCGGCGCTGGCGCGCGGCACGGCACCGTACGCCACCTACCGCGACCTCTGGCGCAAGGTCTCGGTGATGAGCACGCATCTCACCGGCCGCTTCGGCCTCGCACGCGGCGACCGCGTCGCCTTCGCCATGACCAATTGCGTCGAGGCGATCGAGGTCATGTACGCGATCTGGCACGCCGGCCTCTGCGCCGTGCCGATGAACGCCAAGCTGCATCCCAGGGAATTCGCCTTCATCCTGGAGAACTCCGGCGCCAGGCTTTGCTTCGTGACGCCCGACCTCGCCGAGGACATCGCCGAGGCGGCGAAGGAAGCGCCGGCGCTCAAGGAGATCGTGGACGTCACCACGCGCTCCTACGGCTTCATGGCGGTCGGCGATCCCAGCACCATCGCCGACGCCGAGCCCACCGATCCGGCCTGGCTGTTCTACACCTCGGGCACCACGGGGCGACCCAAGGGGGCGACGCTCAGCCACCGCAACCTCTTGGCGATGACGCTCAACTACTATGCCGACGCCGACCGCCCGCCGCCGGGCGGCTCGATCGTCCATGCCGCGCCGATCAGCCACGGCTCCGGTCTGTGGAACTTCCCCCTGTTGGCGCGCGGCTCGGTGCAGGTGTTCCCGGAAAGCGGCAAGTACGAGGTGCCGGAGACGGTCGAGCTGATGAACCGCTGGCCCGAATGCTCGATCTTCCTTGCGCCCACCATGGTGAAGCGCCTGATCGAGCACGGCAGCGTGTCGGAGCTCAGGCCCGACGCGCTGCGCCTCATCACCTACGGCGGCGCGCCGATGTACGTCTCCGACTTGAAGCGCGCGCTCGACCTGCTCGGCAACAAGCTGATGCAGCTCTACGGCCAGGGCGAGAGCCCGATGACCATCACCCATCTCAGCCGCGAGTATCACTGGGATCGCAGCCACCCGCGCTGGGAGCAGCGGCTCGCCTCGGCCGGCCGCGCCGACACCTGCATGGAGGTGCGGGTGGTCGACGAGCAGGGGCGGCAGCTTCCCGTCGGCGAGGTCGGCGAGATCATCTGCAAGGGCGATCCCGTGATGTCGGGCTACTGGAACAACCCCGAGGCCACGGCCCGGTCGCTGCGCGACGGCTGGCTGTGGACCGGCGATGTCGGCGCCTTCGACGAGGAGGGGCTGCTGACGCTCAAGGACCGCTCCAAGGACATGATCATCTCGGGCGGCTCCAACATCTATCCGCGCGAGATCGAGGACGTGCTGAACCTCCATCCCGCCGTCGCCGAATGCTCGGTGGTCGGCCGGCCGCATCCCGAATGGGGCGAGGAGGTCGTGGCCTTCGTCGTCTCGCGCACCGGCAAGCCGTTCGCGCCGGCCGAGCTCGACCGGCTCTGCCTCGACAACATCGCCCGCTTCAAGCGCCCCAAGGACTACAAGTTCGTCGAGGCTCTCCCGAAGAACAACTACGGCAAGATTCTCAAGACGGAGCTCAGGAAGCTGCTGTAATCAGTTTGCTCTCATGTTCCTCTCCCCCTTGGGGGAGAGGTTAGGTGAGGGGGTGATGAAGGACGAAGCAACGAAACGAGCCCGCGAACTGCGTCGTGATGGTAGTCGTGCGGAGAAGATTACCTGGGAATTCTTGCGCGATCGTCGCATGGCGGGCGTCAAGTTCCGCCGCCAACATCCCATCGGCCCTTACTTTGCCGACTTCGCCTGCATCTCCCGCAAGATCGTCATCGAGATAGATGGGGATCATCATGCTTTTCAGGTCGAAGCCGACGCGCGGCGGACAGCGGTGATGGAGCAGGCCGGCTGGCGCGTGTTGCGCTTCTGGGCCAACCAGGTGGTCGAGAATCGCGAAGGCACTTGGATCGAGATTGAGCAAGCCCTCGCGTCACCCCCTCACCTAGCCTCTCCCCCAAGGGGGAGAGGAACATGAAGGGGCGATGATCTCGAATGTTGTCTTGTCGCGCGAAGCGAAGCATCTTTTGGCGAACACAAGAGGAGGAGAGGACATGGGCAGCATGATCGATTTCAAGCGTCCCGACGGCTCGGCCTGCAAGGGCTATCTCGCGGAAGCCGGCAAGGGCAAGCCGGGCATCGTCGTGATCCAGGAGTGGTGGGGCCTCAACGACCAGATCAAGGGCGTCGCCGACCGCTTCGCCGCCGCCGGCTACAACGCGCTGGCGCCCGACCTTTACAAGGGCCGCGTGACGCAGAAGCCGGACGAGGCCAACCACATGATGAGCGGCCTCGACTTCGTCGGCGCGTCGGACCAGGACATCGCCGGCGCCGTGCAGCACCTCGCGGGCATGAGCCGCAAGGTCGGCGTGATGGGCTTCTGCATGGGCGGCGCGCTCACCATCGCGGCGGCGGCGCGCGTGCCGGGCATCGCCTGCGGCGTGCCGTTCTACGGCGTGCCGCCGGGCCAGCTCGCCGACCCGGCGAAGATCAAGGTGCCGATCCAGGGCCATTTCGCCAACACCGACGACTGGTGCACGCCGGCCGTGGTCGATGCGTTCGAGAAGGCGATGGGGTCGGGCGGCAACAAGCCCGAGGTCTATCGCTACGACGCCGCGCACGCCTTCGCCAACGAGAAGAGCCCGGCCCACAACGCCGCCGCCGCCAAGCAGGCGTGGGAACGCATGATGTCGTTCCTGGGCAAGCACCTCTGACGTCTTTTGGACCGCGTGCGTCTCGCGCGCTCATGAGGCGAGCTGGAAGCTCGCGGTCCGGAAGAGCATGATTCGTCCGATCCTCGGCCTCGCGATCGTCGGGCTGGGCGCCTCGCTCGCCCCGCTCGACATCGCCGTCAACGTGGCGCTGCCGGCGATCACCGGCCACTTCAAGCTGGCGCTCGCCGACGTGCAGTGGCTGGTGATCTGCTACGTGCTGGTCTACGGCTCGCTGATGCTGGTCGCCGGAAAGCTGGGCGACCTGTTCGGCCATCGCCTCGTCTTCCAGGCGGGCCTCGCGATCTCCGCCGCCGGCTGCGCGGCCTGCGCCGCCGCGCCCGACTGGCCGCTCTTCCTGTGGGCGCGGGCGGGACAGGGCGTCGGCACCGCGCTGGCGCTCTCCTGCACGCCCGCGCTCGCCACCTCGCTGTTTCCCGAGAGCGAGCGCACCCGGGCGCTGGCGGGCTTTGCAAGCGCGATGGCCCTCGCCGCCGCCGTCGGGCCGTTCCTGGGCGGCGCGTTGATCGAGCTGTGGGACTGGCCCGCCGTCTACTGGGTGCGCGTGCCGCTCGCGCTCGCAACGCTTGCCCTCTCCGTTCTGCTGCCGTCGCCCAGGCCCGAGCAACGGCCGTTCGATGCGCCGGGCGCGCTGCTGTTGGCCGCCACGATGAGCACGCTCCTGCTGTCGCTGGTCTTCTCGCAGCGTCGCGAGATCGCGGGCCTGTGGGCGCTGGCGCTCTTCCTCGCCGCGCTGGCGCTGCTCTTCCTCTATGGGCGACGCGCCAGCCGTGTGCCCGAGCCGATCATCCGGCCGTCGCTGTTCGCCGATCCGCGCTTTGCCGTCCCCAACGTGCTGAACGTGCTGGCCAACCTCGCGGGCTTCGCCATCCTGCTGCTGACGCCCTACTACCTGATGAACGTGCTGAAGCTCACGGCGCTGGCGTCGGGCGTCGTGCTCGCCATGACCTTCGCCGGCAGCCTCACGGGCGCGCCGCTCTCGGCCTTCCTGGTCAAGCGCATCGGCCAGCGCCCGACGGTCTTCGCCGGCATCGCCTGCGTCGGGCTCGGCCTGCTGCCGCTCGGCTTCACCGGCCTCGAGACGCCAGCGGTCGCCGTCGCCGCGCTGCTGGTGCTGGAGGGCGTCGGGCAGGGACTGCTCACCGTCGCCTACACCGACATCGTGACCGCGACCCTGCCGCCGCGCGACCGCGGCGTCGCCGGCAGCCTGTCGATGCTCACGCGCACCCTGGGGATCGTCGCCGGCGCCTCGGTGCTGACAGCCCTGCAGGCGCGCGGCGCCGAGGGCATCTGGGGCGCGGCGGGTTTTCTCGCCGGCTACCGCTTCGCCTTCGTGGTGGCGGGTGGCGGGCTCATCGCCGCGCTGCTGCTGTCGGCGGCGGCGTGGCCGCGCGTGTGGTTCGGCCGGGCCGATGTGCCTCGAGCCCGGTGATCGGGCCGCGCCTTCGGCGTGATATCGTCCGTCCCCGCGACAGGCAATCGGGGGGAGCGGCTTCATGCTTTCGACGCGTCTGGTGAAGGTGGTTATGGTCGCCTCGACAGCGGCCTTCGCGCTGCTGGTGACCGCCAACAACCTGGTCGACTACGGCTCGAACTACGCCTTCGTGCAACACACGCTTTCCATGGACACGGTCTTCCCCGACAGCGTCCTGAAGGGCCGCGCCATCGCCGACCCCGCGCTGTGGAGTGCGGCCTACTGGCTGATCATCGCGGCCGAGGCCGCCACCGGCATCGTGCTGGCCGTCGCCGCGCTCGATCTCGTGCGCACCCTGCGCGCGCCGGCCGCGGCATTCAACGCCGCCAAGCAGTTCGTGGCGATCGGCGTGGGCCTCGGCTTCCTGCTATGGTTCACCGGCTTCATGGTGGTGGGCGGCGAATGGTTCGCGATGTGGCAGTCCAGGACGTGGAACGGCCAGGAGGCGGCCTTCCGCTTCTACATCACGCTGCTGGCGGTCCTGATCTTCGTCAACCAGCCCGACGGGGAGCTTCGCGCATGAGACGACGTCTGTTCCTCTGCGGCTGTACCGCCGCAGCCTGTACCGCGACGGTGCCGTCCGCCCGTGCGGCGCTGCCGCCGATCCCGATGGACAGGCACGAGGCCTACATGCGGCTGGCCATCGCCGAGGCGAAGGGCAATCCGCGCTATCCGTTCGGCGCGGTGATCGTGCGGCCGGGGTCGGGTGGGAGTGGCGGCGAGGTGATGGCGCGGGGCGTCAACGATTCGGCCGCCAACCCGATCCTGCACGGCGAGATCGCCTGCCTGAACGACTATGTCCGGCGCCACGGCAACGCGGGCTGGGCCGACACGGTGCTCTACACCACCGGCGAGCCGTGCTCGATGTGCATGAGCGCGCTGATGTGGGCCGGCATCGGTGGCGTGGTCTTCGCCTCCTCGATCGAGGGCATCACGCGGGCGGGCATCGGCCAGATCGCGATCACCGCCCGCGCCGTCGCCGATGCGACGCCGTTCTGGAGGGGCCTGCTGCTGGGCGGCGTGCTGGCCGCCGAGACCGACCGGATGTTCCTGGAGCGAAAGCGCTGAGGCCCGACCCCGAGAAAATATCGGGATAGGAGGGTTGCAAGTTCAGCAGGATTGTGCCTATATATTCCTATAGGCTGGTGCCAAGAGCGTCCGCCCCCTGACAAGCCCCGCCGGCCCTGCCCGCGCGGGGCTTTTCGTTGTCCGCAACACCACCAGGCCGCCCCGACCGGGCGGCCTTTTCATATGTGGAGACCGCCATGAACGAGCCCAACGAGTCCGAGACCGAGATTTCCGTGCCCGAAGCCCCTACGCCCGAGACGCCGGTGTTCCAGGGGCCGGAGCCGCAAGAACCGCGGTCGACACCCGACGCCGCTGCCACGGCCGAGCCTGCTTCCGTCGAACTGCCGTCCGAAGAACCGCCGCCCGAAGAGCCGCCGATCGTCCGCCACGATCCCTTCGCCTACATGCGCGACGCACCGTGGATGAACCGCAAGCTCAGCCCCTTGGGCCGGGCGGCGGCCTTCCTGCGCCGCGAGCTCAAGGCCTTCCCGGCGATCGAGGGCCGCGAGCCCAACCGCGCCGATCTCGATGGTATCGTCAAGCGCACCGCCGACTACATGGTTCCCATCTTCAAACGCGAGCAGGCGACAGACATCGCCTACGATGTTCTGGAGGAAAAGCGGCAGGCACGGATACTGAAGAGGCAGATGGAGACGAAGACGGCCAACCCGCCTGAGCCGCGCTTCACCAAGGTATCGGGTGACAACCTCGACGTTCATCCTGACGGCGGGTCGATATCGCCGGATGACGGTCGCCATATGGAATCCGGGCCACTGCTCGCTCAGCTCGATCCGCAAACGCTCGATGAGCGCATCCGTTCGCAGAAATGGAACGTACCTTCGGGGGACCGCGACTATCTGAAATCTCTGGAGGAGTTCAGAGGCCATGAAGTCCGCCTGCCCGACGGGTCGCGGGTGCCGGACTCATATTCTCCGACCGGCTATCTCATGTCGCCGGTCGAGGACCTCAATGCCGTTGCCATGGCGGGGCGGATGGCCGGCAAGACGAGAGGGCCCGCGTCGTTCCATGGACAACTGCGCGCCGCGATCGCCCAGGGCGGCGAGTTCGACTACCAGCGCAAGGCCGCTGTCGGCGGGAAGGATGGCTTCGTGCAACTGCGCCAGTTCTGGAACGTCTCGAACTTCAATGTCGGCCTGTTCATGCAGCAAGCCGGCTTTCCACTTGGGGAGGTACTGGGCATGGCGGGTCTCTATGCGTGGCGGAACTCCAGCAACTACCGCGCCGACGAGCCCTACGGCCTGCATCCGCGGACACGGGAGTTCATCGAGCGGGGCTACAGGGCGGGTGCCAGCGGCGTGTTCGATTGAACTGAGCCAATGCGACACCAACCTAGTCGCGCCGGCGCCGCAGCCACCATTCGATCAAGGCTGTAAAAGCCGTGGCGATCAACAAAGCGGGCCCGTAGCGTTCGACGATCGCTCCGGTCCCGTGATCAATATGCATGCCGAGAATGACGGCAAACATTTTTACGAACACCGTTGGATCGACGTAGAGCCGCGTGAGGGCACCGGGAATCTCAATCAAGTAATATGCGAGTTCCCGGAGAACAATGCTCATGACGCAGACGAGTAGCCAGAAGATGATGGTTTCGGTGGCTTTGAAGAAGGTGACCAGGAGCGGGCTCATGACATCAGGATATCGATCCGGGGCATCGGGGCCACAATCGAAGATTGTATTCGGCCAGGAAATACACATCGAGGACTTCTGGACAGGTCGGGCAATTCTGGACAGACGCTGTCCACAACTGCCCGGAAAACCCAATGATTCCAACGGGCCGAATTCTGGACACCGGGTTCTGGACAGCGCAGGCGTCCAGTAGCACCCCCTCAGGTGAGCTTGATGTTGCCCTTCTGGATGATGGTGCCGAACATTTTCGTTTCGGCGGCGATGCGGGCCTTGAAGTCGGCCGGGTTGAGGTAGGTCGTGCGCATGCCGCCATTGTGGACCTTGGCCGCGATCGCGGGCTCGGCCAGCGCCTGGGCGATCGCCTTGTCGAGCCGGGCGATCGCCTCGGGCGAGGTGCCGGCGGGGGCCAGGATGCCGAACCAGGAATCGCCGCCGTCCTTGCCGTAGCCCGTCTCGCGCAGGGTCGGGATGGCGGGGAAGTCGGGATGGCGCACCTCGGCCAGGATGGCGAGCCCCTTGAGCTTGCCCGCCTTGATGTGCGGCAGGGTGGTCTGGTCGAACTGCACCTGCACCTCGCCGGCCAGCAGCGCGTTGGTCGCCGGCGCGCTGCCGCGGTAGGGCACGTGGGTCATCCTGATGCCGGCCTCGAGGCTGAGCATCTCGCCGAACAGGTGGGTGATGGTGGCAAGCCCCGCCGAGCCGAAGTTGATCTTGCCCGGGTTGGCCTTCGCGTAGGCCACGAACTCCGCCACGGTGTTGGCCGGCACCGAGGGATGGACCGCGAAGGCGCCCCACGAGGTCGTCATGCGCGAGACCGGGACGAAGTCCTTGTCCGGGTCGAACGGGATCGGCTGCAGGTGGCGGGTGATGCAGACGATGGCCGTCGTGGTGGTGAGGAAGGTGTGGTGGTCGACCGGCTGGTTCTTGGCGAACTCCGCACCGATCATGCCCGACGCGCCGGCCTTGTTGTCGAACAGGATCGACTGGCCGAGGATCTGCGCGGCACGGTCCATGACGATGCGGCTGGAGACGTCGGACGGCCCGCCCGGCGGGTAGGGGATCACCAGCCGGATCGGCTTCGATGGCCATTGCTGGGCGACGGCCGGGGCGGCGAGGGGCGCCGCGGCGGCAAGAGCGGAAACAGTGAACGCACGACGACGCATGGACGCTCCTCCGGTTGATCTTTGTCGAAGCATTTCACGACCGCGTTTGCTCCACCAGCTTCGTGTTAGGCTCCCTTCCGTGAGACGGTTTGACGATGCGAAGGTTGCGGCGGCGTTCGGGGCGTATCCGCCCGCCGTGCGCGGCAGGCTGATGGCGCTGCGCGAGCTGGTGTTCGAGGCGGCCGCTGCGACGCCGGGCGTCGGCCACCTGACAGAGACGCTGAAATGGGGGCAGCCCAGCTACCTCACCGAGGAGACGCGCAGCGGATCGACGGTCCGCATCGACAAGCTCAAGAGTGGCAATGGCTGCGCCGTGTACTTCCATTGCCAGAGCGGCCTGGTCGGGCAGTTCCGCGAGCTCTATTCCGGCAAGCTTGTCTTCCAGGGCGAGCGCGCCATCGTGCTCGACGGCGACGGCCGTGTTCCGGAGAGAGAACTTCGCCACTGCATCGCCCTGGCGCTAACGCATCATCTGCGAAAGAAGAAGAGAAACCGGGAGTGAGACGCATGGCGGGCAGGCTGAAGGACAAGGTAGCGATCGTGGTCGGTGCGGGCTCGAGCGGGCCGGGCTGGGGCAACGGCAAGTGCACGGCCGTCACGTTTGCGCGGCAAGGTGCCCGGGTGTTCTGCGTCGATCGCATGCGTGCCGCGGCCGAGGAGACGGTCGGCCTGATCGAGAAGGAGTGCGGCAAGGACGTCGCTGCCGCCTTCGAGGCCGACGCCTCGAAGAATGCCGACGTGAAGGCCATGGTCGATGCCTGCATGGCTAGATGGGGCCGGGTCGACATCCTCGACAACAATGTCGGCATCGGCTCGCAGGGTGGCCCGGTCGAGCTCAGCGAGGACGAATGGCACCGCGTGTTCGACGTCAACGTGAAGAGCTTCTTCCTGACCGCCAAGCACGTGCTGCCGATCATGGAGAAGCAGGGCCGCGGGGCGATCGTGAACGTGAGCTCGATCGCCTCGATCCGCAGCCCCAAGGGCATCTCCTACCTCGCCTACAATGCCAGCAAGGGCGCGGTGAACTCGCTCACCATGGCGATCGCTTCGCAATATGCGGAGAAGGGCATCCGGTGCAACGCCATCCTGCCCGGGCTGATGCACACGCCGATGATCGACTTCCTGGCCGAGCAGTACGCCAAGGGCGAGAAGGACCACAACCAGGCCTACGACAAGATGATCGCCATCCGCGACCGCGCCTCGCCCACGGGCAAGATGGGCACGGGCTGGGACACCGCCAACGCTGCGCTGTTCCTCGCCTCCGACGAGGCAGCCTACGTCAACGGCCACCTGCTGGTGGTCGACGGCGGCATTACGCTCCGCGCCTGACGAACACCCATCCGAGCGGCCGAACGGCCTCGATGCGGGGCCGGCTGTGCCGTGGATTTTCCCCGGCAGATCAAGGGGATGGCGGCAATCGGCGAACAGGCGGATGGCACACGTCGCGGCGCAAGGAGCTGTGCCAGAAATCGGCCTCCCGGGCGCCGGTTCAGCGCGGCCCGTGCCGGAGGAAGAAGCGGAAGACCAGCGGGCCGGTGAGGATGATCAGGAACAGGCGGAAGAGGTGGTGGGTTGCCACCATCGCGATCTCGATGCCCAGCGCCAGCCCGATCAGGCTCATCTCGGCGAAGCCGCCGGGCGCGTAGCTCAGGACCGTCGCGTCGAGGTTGAGGCCGGTGAGCGCCACCGTGATCATGGCGAAGGCGACGGCGCAGCCGATCAGCAGGATGGCGGCGCCGATCGACGCGGCCATCTCCCTGTGCAGCCTGTCGAAGTTGGCGCCGACGAAGCGGCAGCCGATGGCAGTGCCGACCACGACTTGCGCGGCGGCGACCAGCACGCCGGGCGGCTGCGAGCCGGTGAGGCCGCCGAGATGGGCGGCGGCGCTGGCGATCATCGGGCCCATCATGAAGCTCGCGGGGAGGCGCAGCAGGCGGCCGGCGGCGGCACCCACGACCCCGCAGGCGATCAGGATGGCGTAGTCCTTCCAGTCGTTGCCCGTGGGGCCGCGCACCATGGCCAGCACGCTGGTCTGGGCGCCGCTCACCAGCCGGTACCAGATCGGAATGGTGAGCACGACGGTGAGGATCCTGAGCGCGTGGGCGAGCGCAATGGCGCGCTCGTCGCCGCCCAGTGCGCCGCCCAGGATGGTCATGTCGTTCAGCCCGCCTGGCATGGAGGCGAAGTAGCAGGTGACTCGGTCCCAGCCGGTGAAGACGCGCAGCCAGACGAAGCAGAGCGCCGCGCCCGTCATGGTCATGCCGGTCAGCACGCAGAGGCTGACGGCCCATTCGCCGAGCCGTTGGACCAGGTCGGGCGTGAAGCCAGAGCCCAGCAGCACGCCCAGCACGATGATCATGCCCTGGCGCAGGCGGACCTTCATGCCGATGCGCAGGCCGAAGAAGGCGGCGACGGTGCAGAACACGCAGGCGCCCAGCATCCAGGCGAGCGGCATCCGCAGCCAGTCGAAGACGAAGCCGCCGGCGGTGCCGATCGTGAGGGCGAGCGCCAGCGGCGCCCAGCCGTCGTGGCCGATGATCCTCTTCTTCTCGGGCTTGAAGGGGACGTCGTTCCCGCTCAAGGCGCGAACTGCTCCTTGAGGATGCGCTCCTCGAGATCGTGCTCGGGGTCGAACATCAGGGTGAGCTCGATGTCGGTCGCTTCCGTGACCGTCACCCGGGCGACATTGGCGATCTCAACCGAGTCGGCGGCGGCCGCCACCGGCCGCTTGCGCGGATCGAGGACGGTGAACTCCACCCTCGAGTGGCGCGGCAGCAGGGCGCCGCGCCAGCGCCGCGGCCGGAAGGCGTTGATCGGGGTCAGCGCCAGCAGGCCGGCGCCGAGCGGCAGGATGGGGCCGTGGGCCGACAGGTTGTACGCCGTCGAGCCGGCGGGGGTGGCCACCATGGCGCCGTCGCAATAGAGGTCCGAGAGGCGCGTACGGCCGTCGACGGCGACGGCGATGCGCGCGGTCTGGCGGCTGGAGCGCAGCAGCGAGACCTCGTTGATGGCCGTGACCTCGTGGGAGCGGCCGCGCGTGTCGACGGCCACCATGCGCAGCGGCGTCAGCGCGACGTGCCGTGCCTTGCGCAGGCGCTGCAGCAGGCCCGTCTCCTTATAGGTGTTGAGCAGGAAGCCCACGGTGCCGAGGTTCATGCCGTAGATCGGCGTGCGGCGGCGCATGTTGCGGTGCAGGGTCTGCAGCATCAGCCCGTCGCCGCCCAGCGCCACGACGATGTCGGCCTGGGCCGGCGCGATGCTGCCATAGCGTTTCTCCAGGCGCGCCTTGGCGGCCCGCGCGGTGGGCGTCGCGGCACAGACGAAGGCGATGGCGGGAAGGGACGAAGAACGGGGGGGCATCGGATGTCGGGAATGTCCTGGGTGCAGAGGTCCCACTATAGCGAGCCGTTGCCGCGTTGCGATAAAATCCCGGCAACAAAGGAAACGTCGAGGAGGAACGTGATGGAACTGGTTCCGCTGGGACCCGGATTCGGAGTCGAGGTCAGGGGCGTCGGCATCCTCGACGTCGCGACCGACGCCGAGGCCTACAAGGCCGTGCGTGCCGCCTTCGAAACCCATTCGCTGCTGGTCTTCCGCGACCAGCCGATCGCCGACGACATACAGGTGGCCTTCAGCCGCGCCTTCGGGCCGCTCGAGCTCACCAAGGTGGCGTCGCTCGGCGCCAACAGCTTCTATTCACGGCTCACCAACCTCGGGTCGCAGGGCGAGATCGTCCCGCCCGACCATCGGCAAGTGCTGGTCGCCAGGGCCAACGCGCTCTGGCACACCGATTCCTCCTTCAAGAAGACGCCGGCGCTCGCCTCCGTGCTGACGGCGCGGGTGCTGCCGGGGGAAGGCGGCGAGACCGAGTACACCTCGACACGGCTCGCCTGGGAGCGGCTGCCGGCCGACCTGCAGGCCCGCCTGAAGGATGCCGTCGCGACGCACTCCTACGCCAACAGCCGCGACCAGATTCATCCCGATCTCGCCAACGCCGAGGAGCGCAAGGCGCTGCCGCCGGTGCGCTGGCGGCTCAACTGGCGCAATCCGACGAACGACCGGCGGGCGCTCTATGTCGCCAGCCACGCCTATGCGATCGACGGCATGGACGAGCGCGACGCGCGGCAGCTTCTTGCGCACCTGCTCGACGAGGCGACGCGCCGGGAGTTCGTCTACGCCCACAAATGGCGGCAGGGCGACGCGGTGATGTGGGACAATCGCGCGATGCTCCATCGCGGCCGTCCGTGGGACTACACGAAGGAGCGGTCGATGATCCGCACCACCATCTCGGCGACCGAGGCCGACGGCCTCGGCGAGGTGAGGCCGCCCGTCCTGCACTAGGAGCCCGGGGCGGCCTTCCGGGGGAGGGCCTTCCGGCGGCTATTCCGCCGCTTCGAGACGCTGCTGGTTCTGCCGGGCGGCGACCTTGGCGCGGGCGAGATCCTCGCCGCGGAGCTTGGTGACGGCCGCGCCGCCGCCCGCCGTCTCGGCGAACAGTGCGAGCTTGTCCATGTCGTCGTCGACCACCGGCTGCAGGGCGAGATCGGTGTATTCATGGCGCTTGGGGTCGAAGCGGACCTTCTGCCCGATGCGCCAGCCCTGCCAGGCGAGCCGTGCGTAGATCCTGAGCTTCTTCCAGGTCTCTACCGCGAGCTTCCAGTGGAACACGCCGACCGGCTCGATCGGCATGCCGTAGCGGCGGTCGCGACGATACTTCATGCGCACGACGCCGCCCTCGAGCGGATGCACGCCCTCGGCCTCGAACATGATCTTGAACATGGTCATGAATTGGGCCGGTTCGGCCGGGTTGCGGCCGGGAATTGAGCCGTGGCGGCGCGCCACCGTCTCGATGTGCTCGGGCGTGTAGTAGGTGCGCCAGGCGTCGCGATAGGTCTGCTCGTACTCGGCGTCGCTCATCTTCGGATGATGCACGACGCGGTGGTGCAGGTCGTACTTGTTGAGGTCGGGGTCCATCCACACGCCCTGCTTCCACAGGGTCTGATGGTCCTCGGACCCGGGCAGCGGCGTCAGCATGAAGAGCTCGAGGATGTCGAGCGGCAGTTCCTTCTTGATGATCTCCATGTCGCGCAGGATCGATTCGCGCGTGTCACCGGGGAATCCCAGGATGTAGCCGGCCCAGGTCGAGGCGCCGCTTTCGTGCCAGGCCTGCAGCATCTTGCGGTATTCGGTGATCTTGTTCTGGCGCTTCTTGGCGGCGAGCAGGTTGTCGGGGTTGACGTTCTCCAACCCGATGAACACGCGGTAGACGCCGGCCCAGCGCGCCTTGTGGATGAAGTTCGGGATGCGATGGCACTGGGTGTCGACCTGGATGATCAGCGACACGCAGATGCCCTCGTTCTCGCGCAGCTCGATCAGCCGGTCGAAGAAGGCTTCCCAGTGCTTGTTGCGGGCCATGTTGTCGTCGGTGATGAAGAACGACGTGATGCCCTGCTTGTAGTTCTCGCGAACGATCGCCTCGAGGTCGTCGAGCGTGCGGAAGCGGCTCTTGCGGCCCTGCACGTTGATGATGGTGCAGAACGAGCACTGGAACGGGCAACCGCGGCCGAGGTCGAAGCTCGACTTGCGACCCTCGTTGCGCGCGAGCGCTGCCGGCGGCAGGCGCGGCGTCGGCGCACCCTCGATGCCCGGCAGGTCGTCCATGTAGTTGTAGAGCGGCTTCAACCGGCCATGCCAGGCATCCAGCAGTATCTCGTCGAGACGACCCTCCTCGGCCTCGCCGGCATAGACGGAGACGCCCATGTCCATCGCCGCCTGGATCTCCGGCGGGATGACGGGCAGCATCGACAGGCAGCCTGCCGCATGGAAGCCGCCCAAGGCGACGGGGAAGCCGCCCTTGATGAACTGACGCGCCAGGTCGACGGCACGGGGGAACTGGTTGCTCTGCACGCCGACCAGGCAAATCAGGGCCTTGCCGCCGTCGCGCTTGATATCGCGCATGATGCGATCGGCGCGGACGCGTGTGTTTGTCTCGTCGAACGGCTTGATGACGATGTCGACGTCCGGCCCCAGGACCTTGCGCTCGCGGCAGTCGTCACCCAGCCCATAGAGGGCAGCCAACGTATTCGACGGAATATGCGACTGAAGCCACGTGATCGGGTAGCCGTCATCGTCGTAGTGCGTCGGCTTGATCAGGATGAGGTGGAAAGTCGTACGCTCAACAGCACCGCCCATCGCGGACTTCTCCAAGGCAAAACCCCGCGCGCGGCCTCGAGTGCGCATTTCACCGCTTGACGGCATCTGCGGCCACAATGCTCTGAGTGCCTTCATAACGCAACTGCGAGACAAATGTATTGGTAGGCTGGCCGGGCAATAGGACTACAAGTACTAGGGGTTTGTGGCGTCGAGCCAAGCAATCCGTGCGTGCGCGGCATGCTGGAGAGATTATTGCAGTCTGTGGCCTGAACGCGCAGGTTTGATCGCCCCGAGCGCCTGAATTCAAGAAAGAGTGCCGGGGGAGGAAACGGACAGGACGTTGAGTCTCATCGCGCGTGCACCGGCGCTGGCGCCTTTCCGGATTCGGAGCTTCCGGTTTCAATGGCCCGCCGACCTCCTGGCCTCCTGGGCGTTCGAGATGGAGGGGGTGATCCTCGGCTGGTTCGTGCTGGTTTCGACCGGCTCGGTCCTGGCGCTCGCGGTCTTCGGCTCGCTCCAGTTCCTCGGCACCCTGATCTCGCCGCTGTTCGGCATGGCCGGCGACCGCATCGGCAATCGGCTGGTCCTGCTGTCGATGCGCCTCGTCTATCTCGTCCTCGCCTCCTGCCTGATGATCCTGTTCCTGACCGACGTGGCGAGCCCGGTGCCGGTCTTCATCCTCGCGACGATCATGGGCCTGGTGCGGCCGTCTGACATAACCATGCGCAACCTTCTGGTTGGCGAGACCATGCCGGCCGACTACCTGATGCGCGCCATGGGCGTGTCGCGCACCACCGCCGACTCCGCGCGTGTCGTGGGCGCCCTGTCGGGTGCGGCCCTGGTGGCGGCGCTGGGGTCGGGCGTGGCCTACGTCGCAGTGTGCGGTGTCTATGCGGTCAGCCTGTCGCTCACCCTGGGGGTCGGCACGCGGCGGCTCCGTGTCCTGGGCGAAAACGACCGGCCCGCGTCCCCATTGCGCTCCCTGCGCGAAGGCTTCGCCTACGTCTGGGCGACGCCTGTCGTGCGTGCAGTGATGCTGCTGGCCTTCCTGGTGAATTTCGCGGCCTATCCGCTGGTCGGGTCGCTGCTCGCCTATGTGGCCAGGGAAGTCTACGGCATGGACCAGACCGGCCTCGGTTGGCTGATTGCGAGCTTCGCGGGCGGCGCGCTCGTGGGCTCGATCATGGTCTCCATGTACGGCACCCATATCAGAGCGGGCCGTGTCATGGCGGCGAACGCGCTGATCTGGCTCGCTCTCAATCTCGTCTTTTCATGGCTCACCGACCCACTGGCGGGCGAAGTCGTCCTGTTTCTCGCGGGCTTCTTCCAGAGTTTCTGCATGATCCCGATGGCGGTGATCCTGCTGCGCGTTACCGAGCCCGCGTTCCGCGGCCGGGTGATGGGCGTGCGCATGCTCGCGGTGTATGGCCTGCCGCTCGGTCTCCTCCTGTCCGGCCCGCTGGTCGAATGGGCCGGCTTCGCCGTGGCAGGCTCGGTCTACAGCGCGATCGGCCTTTTCTTCACTCTGCTGATCGTCCTGCGTTGGCGGGCCGATCTCTGGGATCGGGCATCGCCTGCAAACGCGCGGTAAGTGCCGCCGGTGCAAGGCCGCCATCGGCGTGGCGCCTCACGCGTCGCGCCGATGGCGGAAATGCGTGGCGCTGGCTCCAGCTAGCCGAGGTTCTTCTCGGCGAACGACCAGTTCGCGAGCGTGTCGAGCCAGGCCTGGACGTGGTCGGGGCGGCGGTTCTGGTAGTCGAGATAGTAGGCGTGCTCCCAGACATCGGCGACGAGAAGTGGTGTGCTGCCATGGGCAATCGGCGTGTCTGCGTTGGATGTCGTCTCGATCCCGAGCCTTCCGTCCTTGCCCTTTACAAGCCACGCCCAGCCGCTGCCGAACTGGTCCACGGCGGCTTGCTTGAAGGCCTTCTTGAACTCCTCGAGGCCGCCGAAGCTGTCGTCCAGGGCACTCTTGATCTTGCCGGCCGGCGCGCCGCCCTTGGGCGACATGGATTCCCAGTAGAACGTGTGGTTCCAGATCTGGGCGGCATTGTTGAAGATCTTCTTGGCCTTCTCGTCCTTGGCTGATTTCCTGACGACGTCCTCAAGCGACATCTCGGCATAGGGCGTGCCGGCGGCCAGTTCGTTCAGCTTGTCGACATAAGCCTTGTGATGCTTGCCGTAGTGGAAGGAGATGGTGTTGGCGGACACAACGGGAGCCAACGCATCGTCGGCGTACGGCAGCTTGGGAAGGGTGATGGCTGCGGGCTTGGGCTGGTCGACTGACATGACGCGTAATCCTTACGGCTGGCCTGGAAACTCCCGGGCGGGCGGCGTTCGACGTGAACGTTCCTCACCTTAGGACGGAGTGTGTTGCGATGGGGTTGCGGCTTTTGCCGCAGGCGGGATGGCGGATCCATGTCGGCGTGGGGGAAAGGTCGGCGCGCCGATGACCTGCCGGACGATCACAATTCGACAAAGGACGATTGCGTCGGGGCGGAAGGCGCGCTTTTCTAGGATCCATCTTTTCCTGAGGAGGCCCCATGAAAGGCAATCCGCAGATCATCGCCGAGCTCAATAAGCTGCTGAAGAACGAGCTGACGGCGATCAACCAGTACTTCCTGCACGCCCGCATGATGCAGCAATGGGGCTTCGAGCGGCTCGGCAAGAAGGTCTACGAGGAGTCGGTCGGCGAAATGAAGCATGCCGACAAGCTCATCAAGCGCATTCTCCTGCTCGATGGCCTGCCCAACCTGCAGGATCTCGGCAAGCTCGCCGTGGGCGAAACGGTGCCGGAGTGTCTGGCGGCCGATCTCAAGCTCGAGACCGCGGCGCGCACTGCGCTGGTGGCGGCGGTCGCCCATTGCGAGACCGCGAAAGACTATGTGAGCCGCGAGATCGCCGTCGACATCCTCGAGGACGCCGAGGAGCATATCGATTTCCTGGAGACGGAGATCGGCCTGCTCGAGAAGGTGGGCGAGCAGAACTACCTGCAGAGCCAGATCGGCGAAGGGAAGGACCCGAGCTAGCAGTCCGGCGTCGCGGACCTCAATCGGCCGCCAGAAGCGCCTGCGGCGCGTTCGCCCGGTCGTGGGCCGCGGTATGGGCGATGCGCTGGCGGATGTCGCAGGCGCAGGTGCCGCATTGAGGGCTCTTGCCACAGGCCCGGAAAACGTCGGCTGGCCGTCGGGCTCCCGCCCGGACAGCAGCATCGACCTCGCGTTCCCGAATCGCCGTGCAAATGCAGATGTACATGCCTGCGCTGCTTATCTATGCGTTTGCGACTTACTCGCAAACACAACATAGAGATCACGCCAGGCCGGGTCAAGACGGTCTAGAAGCCCTTCAGACGATACTCTTCGAGCCTTGCCCGCAGGGTGTCGTCGATCGGGTGAGGTGTCTTGCCTTTGAGCCGGACGACGGTCATTTCGGCCGCCACGATGCAGACGTCGTCCTTGAAGGCCGCCGATCCGACGGTGATCGAGCTGGTGCCGACCTTCATCACCCCGGTGCCGAGCTCGACGCGCCCAGGCCAGTGCGATTCGGCGAGGAAGCTCACAGCCATGCCGGCCGAGATGCCGCGCACGCCGTCCTCGCCGCGGGCCATCATTCCCATGTCCCGGATGAACGTAAGGCGCGCCGTCTCGAGATAGGCGCAAAGGGCAACGTTGTTGATGTGACCGGCCGCGTCCTGGTCGGAGAAGCGGACCGTGTCGGAGCACCAGTGCGGATAGATCGAACGGTCCTGCAGGCGTTTGTCGCGCGACATGGCCGTAGACTAGACCGCCGTCGCCGTCGGTCATAGCACATGCAGCTTCGCCGTCGTCAGCTGCCGGCCGGCGCACCTGGGCGCGGCGCCATCGGTGGCGGTTCGATCACCAGCACCGGCACCCCGAGTTCCTCGGCGAGTCGCGCCGCCGCGCCGTCCGGGAGCGCGATTCCGTTCCGGCTCATGACCACCAGTCGCTGCTGCCGGGCGTCCAGGGCGTGCAGGACGGAGGATACGGTTCGGCTGCCGAGAGCGAGGATCTCCACCCGCTCTGCCGGCAGGCCGGCCGCCCGCGAGGCCTTGTGGATCGCGGCCGACGTGGGCGCGCCATCGGCCGCGAAGACAACCACGAGCGGCGCCTGCGAAGTCGCGGCAAGGCGCGCAGCGACCGCCAGGGCGGGATCGTCGATCGCGGCGATCAGCACGACAATGGGTCCGGCAGAACGACTTGGTCGCGATGGGAGAAGAAGTACTGTCGCCTCCGACGACAGCGCGGCGTTCCGCACGCGACCGGCGGTGTCGGTCAGCCGTTCGATCGCCTCCCCGGGCTCGGCGACGGCGATGATGTCGTGGAAGCTGCACAGGCTTGCGATCGTGGTGGCCGGATCGCCGCGCCGCACCTCGAAGCGGCAGCCGATGCCAGCGGCCTCACCTTCGCGAAGCAGCAGCCGGCGCGCATGCTCGGCGGCGGCCTGCAGTTCGGCCGCCAGCCGCTCGGCGTTTACGGGACGCCAGTCCCGCGCCGGCAGTTGCAACTCGCGGGCAAAGGGGAGGTTGGCCGCACCGACCACCGATTGGTCCTCGACGAAGACGCCAAGAATCTCCACATCCAGCAGGCGCGCCAGTTCGGCGGCGGCGCGCAGCGCGGTGCGATCGAGGCGGCCGGGGCGCAGGTCGAGCAGGAGGCGGCGGTAGGAGGTGACCTCGGCCACGCTCACTTCTCCGTTGCCCCGGGCTCGCCCGCCATCTTCTGGCGCAAGGCGGCATAGGCGCGGAGTTGGTCCTCGACGGCGCGGTTGACGCTGCCCTCGGCGTAGCGGCCCTCGGCGTCCCGGCCGCCGGCCGGACGATCCGTCAGCAGTGCTAGAGCCTGGTCGATCGTCCGCATGGGCCACAGCGAGAAGCGGCCGGCCCGGCAGGCCTCGACGACGTCGCTGCGCAGCATAAGGTGCTGAACATTGGAGGCCGGTATCAGGACGCCCTGGCTGCCGGTGAGGCCGCGGGCGGCACAGATATCGAAGAAGCCCTCGGCCTTCTCGTTGACGCCGCCGATCGGCTGTATGTCGCCGTGCTGGTTCACCGAGCCTGTGACGGCGATGTCCTGGCGAAGCGGAATCTCGGCGAGCGCCGACAGCAGCACGCAGAGCTCGGCGGCCGAGGCGCTGTCGCCCTCAACGCCGCCGTAAGACTGCTCGAAGACGAGGCTGGCGTAGAGCGACATCGGCGTGTCTCGGGCATACCGGCCGGCGATGAAGCCGGATAGAATCAGGACGCCCTTGGAGTGCAGGGGGCCGCCCAGCTCGACCTCGCGCTCGATGTCGACGATTCGACCGGTGCCGGGCCTCACCCTGGCCGTGATGCGCGCGGGCCGTCCGAAGGCATGTGTTCCGAGGCTGAGCACCGACAGCCCGTTTACCTGGCCGACCTTGCGGCCATCGGTGGCGATCATCGACACATCGCGCAGCACCATCTCGCGCGCGCGCTCCTCGAGGCGGGACGCCCGGGCGGTCTGCTCGGCGACGGCGCGGGCGACATCGGCTCCGGCAATCACGTCGCGGTTGCCGACGGCCGCCCAATGGTCGGCTTCCGTGACGAGATCGTGGAGGCGTTCGACCACCAGGCTGAGCTTGGCGGAATCGTCAGCCAGCCGCGCCGCCCGCTCGACGGTGAGGGTCACGGCATCGCGGTCCAGCGGGCGCAGGCCCGAATCGGCGGCCATGCCGCCGATCAGCCGGGCAAACAGGGCCTCGGTCTCCGCCGAACGGCCGATCTCGTCGTCGAAGTCGGCCAGCACCTTGAAGTGCTGCGCGAACTCCGGGTCCACGGCCGCGGCCAGGTAGTAGAGCATGCGCTCGCCGAACAGGATCACCTTGATGTCGAGCGGAATAGGCTGCGGCTCGAGCGAGGCGGTCGAGGCGAAGCCCGCGATGTGCGCGAAATCCTCGATGACGATCTGGCGCTGAACCAGTGCCCGCTTAAGTGCCGCCCAGCTGAACGGCTCGGTGAACAGGCTGCGCGCATCGATCAGCAGGGTTCCGCCATTGGCGCGGTGCAAGGCTCCGGCTTTGATCATTCGGAAGTTGGTCAGCAGCGCGCCCTGGACCTGAACATGCTCGACGCGGCCAAGCAGGTTGCCGAGAGTGGGGTGTAGCTCCTCGATCACCGGCGCGCCGGCGGGATCGTCGGCGTGGGTGACCAGCACGTTGACGCCGTAGCGTTCGAACAGCCCGTTGGTGCGGGTTTCCGGCCGTGGCTCGCCGGTGCCGGCGTCCTGCTGCTGGAGGAAGAGATGGACGTTCTCCAGAAGGTCCGTCTGCACCACCTCGAGATGGGCCAGCACCTCCGGCAAATCGAGAAGGCCTTCGCGAGCTTCTCTGATCTCCTGGTCGATCGCGAAGCGTGCCGTCTCCTGGTCGAGTGCGCGCACGGCGTCGCGCCGTTCCTTGTCGTAGCGCGGCATCGTGCGCAGGGTTTCCTCGAGCTGGCCCTCGATTTCGCGGATCGCCTCCTGGGCGGCGCGACGGCGCTCCTCCGGCCAGGCGTTGAAGACCTCGGGCTCGACCACGGCCCCCTTTTCCATCGGCCCCGCCGCGAAGCCCATCGGCGTGCGGACGACCGCCACGCCACGCTCCGCGGCGTGCTCGCCGAGGGCGGTGAAAATCTTCTGGGCCTTGCTGCGCATCTCCTCCTCGATGGCGCGCCGCCGCCTCTGGTAATTCTCGCTCTCGAACAGGCTCGGCAATGTGACGCGCAGGTCCTCGATCAACTTGCGTAGCGCGGCCTGCATCGCCGGCGCACGACCCGCTGGAAGAGCGAGTGCGGTCGGCCGGTGCGGGCTTGCGAAGTTGTTGACGTAGACCCAATCGGAGGGTGGTGTCCGCTTCGCCGGTGCTTCGGCAAGAATGCGCCGCACCAGAGGCCAGATGCGGGCGCCGTTGGCGCCGATGGCGAAAATGTTGAAGCCGCGGGCGGCGACGTGGGCGCCGAAGAGGATCGCGTCCTGGGCGCGCTTCTGGCCGATCAGGGATGGCAATGCTGCCAGGTCACGCGTCGTGGTGAAGGGCAACGCGGAGAGATCCGCCCTGCGGTAGAGCTGGTCCGCCGACAAGGGCGGCGGAACTTCGCAATCCGCAGGCGATGAGCCGGTCGTCGTCGACATGATTTCCCTCAGCGACCGCAGCGCGGCAGGTAGCGGAAAGGCAAAGGCAAAGGCAAAGGCAAAGGCAAAGGCGTAAGAAACGTCATCCTGCGCACTCTGCAGTGATGCCGGTCAGCCTGCGCCAACAAGAACACCGCCGCAAGGCGGCCGCCCCGCATCGACGGCCGGCTGGTTGTCACCGGGGACGAAGCGTCGCATCTTCCGCGCCATGACACATCCCATCTTCACCGAAGAGCACGACCTCATCCGTGCGCAGCTCCGCCGCTTCGTCGAGGAGCGCGTGAAGCCGCACGGGCCCAAGTGGGAGGAGGCAGGTCTCGTGCCGCGCGACGTGCTGGCCGCCATGGGCGAGCTGGGCTTCTTCTCGTTGCGCGTGCCCGAGGCGTTGGGCGGCGCCGGTCTCGACGCGCGCGCCTCGGTCGTGCTGGCCGAGGAAGTCGGCCGCTCGACGCACGGCGGCTTCGCGATCACGGTGCTGGTTCATACCGACATGGCGAGTCCGCATCTCGTGCGCTTCGGTACCAGGCGCCAGCTCGAGAGATACCTGCCGGGGATCATGGCGGGAAGGATCATCACCGCCGTCGGTGTCACCGAACCGGGCGCGGGCTCGGACGTCGCCGGCATCCGCACGCGCGCCGTGCGCGACGGCAACCACTACGTCCTGACCGGCACGAAGATGTTCATCACCAACGGCGTGCACGGCGATCTCTACTTCATTGCCGCCAAGACCGATCCCGAGGCCAAGGGCAGCCGCGCGATCACCATGTTCATCGTCGAGAAGGGCACACCCGGCTTCAAGGTCGGCCGTGCCCTCGACAAGACCGGCTGGCGCAGCTCCGACACCGCCGAACTGATCTTCGAGGATTGCCGCGTGCCGGCCGAGAACGTGCTGGGAGAGGAGAATCGCGGCTTCTATTCGATCATGGCCAACTTCCAGACCGAGCGGCTGGTGATCGGCGCCATGGCGATGGCCGAGGCCCGCGAGGCGCTGCGCCTCACCTTCGACCATGTCAGCCAGCGTACGGCGTTCGGCAAACCGCTGTGGGACAAGCAGGCGATCCGCCAGCGCCTGTCGCGGCGGCTGGCGGAGGTCGAGGCGGCGCGCCAGCTCGTGCATCACACGGCCTGGCTCGATGCCGAGGGCCGTGATTGCGTGGCGCAGGTCTCGATGGTGAAGGCGCTGGCCGGCGACCTCGTCAACGAGGTGCTCTACGACTGCGTGCAGTTCCACGGCGGCATGGGCTTCGTGCGCGAGACCGCGGTCGAGCGCATGTCGCGCGACGCGCGGGTGCAGGCGATCGGCGGCGGGGCATCGGAAGTGATGCTGGAGGAGATCGCCAAGCGCTTCGGCCCGGCGCTCGCGGACTAACTCGTGGGCCGACCGATTGGCTACTTCTGCGCAACGAGGAAAGGCCCAACCGCGGCCACCGCACACTCCGTGCCGCCGGCTCGTGCGCATTCGCGGACGGCATCGTCGATTGCGGCCCGTTCGCTCGGCCGGCCCGAGACGATACCGATGGGGCCGTTGCGCGAGACCGCGACGGCGCGCCAGTCGTCGGCGATGAGGTAGCGATACAGCGCCTCACGCTGGGTCTCGTCGATATTGGCGATGTCGTGCGGCACGAAGACGTCGACCGGCCGCAGGCGCTGCGGCGTGCGCACGATGGCCTCGTTTCCGATCGCGTAGATGACGCAAGGCCGGCCGGTCAGATGGCCGCAGATCTGCAGGTTGCGGCGCACGGCGTCGGCCTCGGTCTCGCTGGGCGACCACCAGTCGAAATGATTGCGCCCGAGTACCAGTGCACGGTTGCGTTCGGCCTTGAGGTAGTGCTCGGCGAGGCCCTTGCGGGCGTTCTCGTTGAGCAACGGCGCCGTTGCCGGATCGAAGGGGATGGGCGGTTGGGGCCTCGTTGCCGGAACGTAGGGTGGCGGCGGCATGGCGGGCGGCCTGAACGTCCAGACGACGTCGTTGCCGACGGCGTAGACCGTGCAGCGGTCGTAGTCTCGTACGACCGCCACTTCCTTCTGCACCCGCCTGTTGCATTCATCGAGGGCGATACGACGCGCGGTCGCGTCGTCGATGCGCCGCGTCGCCACCGCGAAATGGCCGCGCACGTTGATCGCAAACGCCTTTGCTCCCTCGGCCCGGGCGTAACTCTCGAGCGCACGCCGCCGGAAGTCCGGCACGAAGGGCACATCGGCTACGACGAAAGGCCGAACCGCTGGAACGGCCGGCGGTGGCGGCGGTGCAGCCGGCGGCGGGGAGGGCGGTACGGTCACCGCGGCGGCCTGCGGGGGCGGTGGCTCCGCGAGCGCGGTCCCGGCCGGGCCGCCGGCGTCGGCTGCCGGCGGCCGTTCGTTGCGCAGGTGCCACGTCCCGGCCGCCGCCGCGGCAGCCAGAGCGGCCACGACGGCTCCGACCAGCAGGAAGCGCGCGCGCGGCATCGACTTCGCCGCGGCCGAGGCCGGATGCAGCGCCGCCGCGGCGGCGCCGTCAACGGTCAGACGGTAGGCATGGATGGGGCGCGGGATGTTCTTGACGTGCTGCTCGCCGATGTCCTCGGCCCCCAGCATCAGCTTGCCGATGATCTGGTCGTAGACCGACGAGGAGATACAGATGCCGCCGGTCGTCGCGATCGACTCCAGGCGTACCGCGACGTTGACGGCATCGCCCATCAGGTCGTCGCCGCTTTCCACGACGTCGCCGAGATTGACGCCGATGCGCAGGTTGAGCTGGTTGTCGGGGCCGGCCGGCGCATTGGCTGCGCGCATCGCCTCCTGGATTTCCAGCGCCGCGCGCACGGCCTCGACCGGGCTGGCGAACTCCGCCAGCAGGCCGTCGCCCGTCAGCTTGAAGACCCGGCCACGGTGCTGGCGGACGAGCGTGCCGGCCGTGTCCATGCGCTGGCCGAGCAGCGCCAGGGCGTGCTCCTCGTCGCGTGCCGACATCGTGCTGAAGGCTACGACGTCGATGGCGAGGATCGTGGTAAGACGCCGGACGAGGGTGGGATCGTTCATCGCGCGCTGGGTTCCGCCGAAAGGCTAGCACACGGCGCGGCGGAGGACATGCTTGCGTGGGCGGCCACGCTCTGCGAAGAGCAAGGCCATGCAGTCCGAGACCCCGCGCTATTGGGAAGACTACGAGATCGGCAAGAAGTACCCGCTGGGCTCGACCGGCTTCACCGCCGGGGAAATCGTCGAGTTCGCGCGCCAGTTCGATCCCCAGACCTTTCACATCGACGCCGAGGCCGCCAGGGCCTCGCTGTTCGGGGGCCTCGTGGCCTCGGGCTGGCACGTGGCGGCCAAGTTGATGCGGCTCTTCGTCGACAACTACATCGACAAGCGCACGGCGCTTGGCTCGCCCGGCCTCGACGAGTTGCGCTGGCTGAAGCCGGTGCGACCCGGCGACACGCTGACGGCCTGGGTCGAATGTGCGGCCATGGTGCCGTCGAAGAGCCGGCCGACCATGGGCGTGGTCCACGAGCACTGGACCGCGGTCAACCAGAAGGGCGAACTGGTGATGACGGCCAAGGGGATCAACATGGTGCGCCGGAGGCCTTCGTGAGGCGGGCGGTCAAAGGCCTCGACCATGTCGTCGTCATGGTCGACGGCATCGACGCGGCCGAAGCCGCCTACAGGAGGCTCGGCTTCCAGGTCCAGCCGCGCGGTTTCCACAGGAAGCTCGGCACGGCCAACCATCTCATGATCTTCGACAGGGATTACTTCGAGATCCTGGGCATCGTCGAGGACACGGAGTTCAACGCCGAGCGACGAGTCTGGCTGAAGGGCGGCGGCGGGCTCGCCAACGTGGCGCTGGCGACCGACGGCGCGGATCTTGCCTTCGACGCCTTCAAGGCGGCCGGGCTCAATCCCGATGCGCCGCTCTTCTTCGATCGCGCCGTCGAGGTGGCGGGCAGGACGGAGCACGCCAGGTTCCGCACCGTACGCATTCCCAAGACCAACATGCCGGTCGTCGGCTTCTTCGTCTGCGAGCATCAGACGCCCCAGTTCGTCTATCGCGCCGAGTGGGCCAAACACCCCAACGGGGCGCGCGGCATCTTGGGCGTGACGGTGATCGCCGAGCAGCCGGAGAAATGGGCACCGGAACTCGAGAAATACTTCGGCAAGGGGGCGACCCGGCGCGAGGGCAACGGCCTTGTCGCAGACACCGGCACGCAGCCCATTCGATATCTTACGCGCGCGGACTACATGGCGCGTTATCCCGGTGTGACGCCGGTTCGCGCCGGCGACCATCCCGCCCTGCTCGGCGTGCGGGTCGAGAGCCTCGCGGCCTGCGAGTCGCTGCTGAGGAAGAACGGCGTGGCGGTGCTCAAGCCCGATGACGATCGCCTGATCGTGCCGCCGTCCGAGGCCGCCCATCTCACCCTGGAATTCGCGGAGCGTTGAACTTCATGGCGTTGGATCTTGCCGACCGCGGCATCTACGGCTTCGCGACGTCGGAGAACCTGCGGTTCGCCGACGTCGATGCCAACGGGCACATCAACAACGGCGCGTTTCTCGAGCTGCTCGAGAATGCCCGCGTCTCCTACCTGCGCCAGATCGTACGCTCGGGCCTGCCGCGCTTCCGCATCGTCATCGGGCGCATCGAGGCCGACTTCAAGCGCCAGATGTTCTTTCCCGGTGCGGCAACGGCCTGCGCCCGCGTGATCGAGGCGCACGAGCGCAAATGCGTGATCGGCCAGGGCCTGTTCGACGGCGACGGCAACTGCACGGCGGTGCAGCGGGTCACGATGGTGTCGCTGAACGAGCAGACCCATCGCAGCGCGTCGTTCGACCCCGCCGTCCGCGCCATGCTCGATCGTCTCGCCGCTTCCAGGACTGGATTGGACCAATGACTGCGCTGGTACCCGAAGGTTTCCGCAAGCTCGACGTGCCGGACGAGTTCGTGCAGATGGCGGGTCCGCTCTGGGTGAAGGGCGAGGCCGACGGGCTGCGGATCGGGCTGCCGCTCGAGAGCCGCCACGGCAACCCGATGGGCTGGGCGCATGGCGGCCTGCTGGTCACCGTCGCCGACATGGTGATGGGCGTCGGCTCCGGCTTCGCGACCGGCATCTTCTGGCCGCATCCGACGATTTCGCTGACCAGCGAGTTCGTGCGCGGCGCCAAACTCGGCCGGTGGCTCGAAGGCAAGGCGCGCATTGCGCGGCGCACCGTCAATTTCTGCTTCGCCAGCTGCGACCTGGTCTGCGACGGCGAGATCGTCCTGGTCTCGTCGGGCGTGTTCAAGGTGCCGGAGCCGGACAAGATCCCCGAGCCGTTGCGGGCGGCCGCCCTTTCGCCGCCGTGGGAGAAGTGACTACTTCTTCTTGCGTCGATAGATGCGGTAGCGGTCGAAATCCATGAGGTGCTCGTAGTTCTCGAAGGCGTCCGCGAACACCCGGTTCTGCAGGAAGTATTCGAGGTAGTCGAATTCCTTGCCCTGGCAGCGCGGGATGCCGGCGATCCGGTCGACGATCAGCAGATCGGGATGTTCGCGGGCGAAGTCGTCGCTGACGGCGTCGAAGACGAACTTCTCGGAGTCACCCATCGTGTCGGGCGGATTGTAGAGCGCCGGGAAGTCGTCGCAGGTCGCATAGACGCCCTGCAACACCCACATGGTGAGGAAGCGCGTCGTCATGCGTCCGCCGAGATAGTTCACCATCGGCCAGATCGGATAGATGCCGGGCGACAACAGCAGGAACGTGCGGTGCGGCGCGTTCTGCTCGATGATGTGCTGCAGCCGGCCGCCGATCGACTCCTCGAACTGGCGCTGCTTGTAGAAGGGCGGCGTGTAGAGCGCCGCCTGGAAGTAGAGCAGCACCATCAGGGTGGCGCAGATCACCGCCACCGGCAGCCGGTGTGCGCTGCGGCTGATCGGCAGGTAGCGATCGACTGTCTGGGAGACCGTGAGGGCGGCGAGCAGGATCGCGGCCGAGAGAGCGGGCAGCACGTGGTAGGGCCAGCCCTTGGCCTGGGCGACGGCCGATATTGCCGCGCCGATGCCGAATGCGACGAGGACTCGCGCGGCGACGGTCTTGGTGAAGACCACGGCCAGCAGGCCGAAGATCGCCAGGGCGAGCAGCGTCGGGCCGAGCACGTTGCTGGTCAGCACGTCGCGCCAGCTGGCGTCGCCGACCGGAGTGTAGGCTTCGACGGCCAGCGGCAACACCACGAAGCCGTAGTCGGCAAAGATCGTGTACATCGCGACCAGGTGCGCGAACGCCATCAGCGCGATTGTCCACGGGATCGGGTCCGCGAAGGTCGTCCGCCAGCCGCGCCGCACGAGAAGGTAGAGTTCCACCGCCGCCGGGATCGCGAGATAGTAGGGCTTCAGCGCCAGCGCCACGCCGGCCACCAGGCCGATCGCGATTGCCCCGTAGCGCCCCAGAGAGACGCCCTCGGCGCGCGCCATCGAGGCGATCAGGTAGGGCGCGGTGGCCACGAACATGATGTGCTCGCGCTGGCCGAAATGCTCGTTGGGCAGCACCGTGAACAGGAACAGCAGCACCGGCGGCAGCAACGCCTCGGTCAGCGCATGGTCCGCCGAGGGCACGAGGTGGATGAGCCGGCGGCAGGCCCAGAACGAGGCGAAGATTCCGGCCACGACCCAGGCCGTGAACCAGACGGCGACGGTGCCCGGCAGGATCTTCGCCGTCAGCACCGGCAGGGCGTGCACCACGAAGGTGAGCGGCAGGTTCTCGTCGAGCACCTCGACGTAGAGCTTCTCCCCGCCGACCCATCGGGTGGAGACGTCGAGGATCGCCGCCACGTCGTGGTTGATGGGAGGGAAGAAATAGCCGGTCAGCCACAGGACGGGCAGGGCGAAGAGCGGCACCAGGAGAAGCCGCTCGACGCGCGGCGGAATAGTCGGGGGCTTGGTCTGAACGGTTGGCAAGGCCCGGCGAAGATATCATAAGCGGGCGGGGAGACGAGGCTTCCCGGGAGCGTTTGCCGCATGGAACCGGCCGAATACGAGTTGATGCATGCGGTCGAGGACCGCATGTGGTGGTACCGCGGCCTGCGCCGGCTGGTCGCGGACCAGCTCGGACGCAGCCTGTCGCGGTCGCCCGCTGGCGGTCCGGTGCTGGATGCCGGCTGCGGCACCGGCGGCATGCTGCGGGCGCTGGGCGCCTGCGTGGCCGGGCGCCCGACCATGGGGCTGGACTTCAACCCGGTGGCGGCCGGTATGGCCTGGGCCAAGGCGGCACGGCCCGTCGTGTCGGGTTCGGTCAACGAGATGCCGATCGGTGACGGCAAGCTCTCCGGCTATGTCTCGCTCGACGTGCTCTGCCACGCCAATGTCGAGCCGGCGCGTGCCTTGAAAGAGGCGCATCGTTGCCTCGGCCCGGGCGCGATCGCGCTGTTCAATCTGCCGGCTTATGCCTGGATGTTCTCTGCGCACGACCGGCGCACACAGAATGCCCGCCGCTTCACACGCAGCCAGGCGCGTGCCCTGTTGGCAGCCCAGGGCTTCCGTGTGCTGCGGGCAAGCTACTGGAACACGATCCTGTTTCCGCTCATGCTCATCCATCGCCTGATCGAACGCGACGATGCCGGAAGCGACGTGCACGACTACCCGCGCTGGCTCAACGCCACCTTCTCCTTCGCGCTTGCCGTCGAGCGCGCGGTGATCGGCGCCGGCATCAATCTGCCTTTCGGCGGTTCCCTGATCGTAGTGGCGGCACGCGATGGCTGAGCCGATCCCGCCGTCCCCTGCCCTGTCCGTCGTGGTTCCGGTCTACAACGGCGCGGCGACCATCGGCGAGCTGGTCCGCGCCCTGCGCGCGCTCGACATCGAAGGCGGGCTCGAGATCGTGCTGGCCGTCGACGGCAGTCCCGACAACAGCCTCGGCGTGTGCAAGCAGCTCGCCGCCGAGCCCGGGGCACCGGTGGTCGTGCTGAGCCTCAGCCGCAATTTCGGCGAGCACAATGCGGTCATGGCGGGACTGTCGCGTGCCCGGGGCGCCTATGCCATCACCATGGATGACGACCTGCAGAATCCGCCCGAGGAGGTGCGCCGTCTGCTCGAGCATGCCCGCGACGGCGGATACGACGCGGTCTACACCTACTACGAGGAGAAGAAGCACGAGGCCTGGCGCAATCTCGGCAGCCGCTTCGCCAACTGGTGCGCCGACCGGCTGATCGACAAGCCGCCCGGCCTGTATCTTTCGAGCTTCCGCTGCATCTCGGCATTTGTGCGCGAGCGCATCACGGCGAGCTACGAGGGGCCGTACCCCTATGTCGACGGCCTGGTCTTCCAGGTAACCCAGAATGTCGGTCGACTCCAGGTCGACCACCTGCCGCGCGCCGAGGGCCACTCGAACTACACGATGCGGCGTCTCATCCGGCTGTGGCTCGCGATGTTCCTCAACTTCTCGGTGATGCCGCTCAGGCTCGCAACGTTGCTGGGACTGGCCTTCGGCGCTTTGGGCGCCGTGGCGGCCGCGATCACCGTCGTCGAGGCGATCATCTCCGACAGGCCACCGCAGGGCTGGGCGTCGCTGATGGTCGCGGTGCTGGTGCTGGCGGGCGTGCAGCTCGTGGTGCTCGGCATGATCGGCGAGTATCTCGGCCGCATGTTCCTGGCGGTCAACCGCAAGCCCCAGTATCTGGTGCGCGAGGTCTTCCGGCGCGGCGCCGGCGGGCTTGAGGTCGAGCGGCCAAGGGTCGATACACGGGCGGCCGGCCAGCCGCATCGTGAGCCGCCTCAGACGGGGCAGGGGTAAAGGGAGCTTGGGGGAGATGATGATCTATTACGTGGCCCTGGGGGTCGGCATTCTGACCGGCATTTGCGGCCAGATGCTGCTCAAGGCAGGCGCCGATGCGCCCGATTTCCTCAGTCAGCTCCTGCGCCCAACCACGATCGGCGGCCTGGCGCTCTATGGCTCTGCGGCGTTCCTCTACATCGTGGCGCTGCGCAAGATTCCGGTTTCGGTCGCCTTTCCCAGCGTGTCGCTCTCCTATGCGATCGTTGCAGTGCTCGGCCACTTCCTTTTCGGCGAGCCGTTCGGCATCAAGCAGATCGGCGGCATTGCCTTGATCATGGGCGGCGTCGTCCTCATCAACCAGACCTGAGGAACGGCCTGTGGACTACGAGCAGATCAAGTACGAGACCAGCGACAATATCCTCACTGTCACTCTGAACCGGCCGGACAAGCTGAATGCCTTCACCGGCCGGATGCTGTCGGAGCTGCTCGACGCGATGGACCGCGCCGATCGCGACGACGACGTGCGGGCGGTCGTGTTTACCGGCGCGGGCCGCGGCTTCTGCGCCGGCGCCGATCTCTCCGGCGGCGCCAACACCTTCAACGCGGAGAACCGCGGGCCGGTCGATCCCGGCCTCGATGGCCACCGCGACGGCGGCGGCCTGTTCACGCTCCGGCTCTACGAATCGCTGAAGCCGACGATCGCCGCCTGCAACGGCCCCGCGGTCGGTGTCGGCATCACCATGCAGCTTGCGATGGACATCCGCCTCGCCTCCGAAGCGGCGCGCTACGGCTTCGTCTTCACCCGCCGTGCCATCGTCATGGAGGCCTGCTCAAGCTGGTTCCTGCCGCGCCTCGTGGGGCCGCAGCAGGCGCTGGAATGGGTCATGACCGGCCGCGTCTTCGGCGCCGAGGAGGCACTCTCCGGCCACCTCGTGCGCTCGGTCCACAAGCCCGGCGAGCTGTTGCCGGCCGCCTATGCGCTGGCACGCGAGATCGTCGACAACACCGCGCCGGTGTCGGTCGCGCTCAACCGCCAGATGATCTGGAAGATGCTGGGCGCCGACCATCCGATGGAGGCCCACAAGGTGGACTCCAAGGGCATCTATGCACGTGGCAAGTCGGCCGACGTGAAGGAGGGCGTCGTGGCGTTCCTCGAGAAGCGGCCTGCGAAGTTCCCCATGAAGGTGAGCGACGGCATGCCGTCCTATTTCCCATGGTGGAAGGAGCGTTCGTTTCCGTAAGCGCGGTTGCCCGCCGCCGGGCCTTGCGGCAATCTCCCGGCCCTGAATGCACGACAAGTGCTGGGAGGAACCAATGAGCAAGCTGCAGATGCGCCGCCGCATGATCCTGGCGGCAACTCCGGCATTGGTGGCCGCGCCCTATGTGGCGCGCGCCCAGGGGAGCGGCGGGGCCAAGCCCGAGAAGAGCAAGGTGATCCTGGCGGTCGGCGGCAAGTCCGCCCTCTACTACCTCTCGCTGACGATCGCCGAGCGCAAGGGCTTCTTCAAGGCCGCCGGTCTCGACGTCGAAATCAACGATTTCCAGGGCGGCGCGAAATCCCTGCAAGCCCTGATGGGCGGCAGCGCCGATGTCGTTGCCGGCGCCTACGAGCACACGATCCGCATGCAGCAGCGGGGCCAGCCTATCATCGGCTTCGCCCTGATCGGTCGCGGCATGCAGCTTGCGATCGGCCTGCGCACTGACGTCGCCGCCAAGGTCAAGGGGCCGGCCGACATCAAGGGCATGAAGTTCGGCGTCACCGCGCCGGGCTCGCAGACCAACATGCTGGTGAACTACTGGGCGGCCAAGGGTGGCCTGAAGGCCACCGACATCGTGGCGATCGGCGTCGGCGCCGGCGCGTCCGTGGTGGCCGCCATCGAGAAGGGCGAGGTCGACGGCATCTCGCAGGCCGACCCCGCGCTCACCATCCTGCAGGAGAAGAAGCTGATCAAGATCATGCTCGACACCCGCACGATGAAGGGCAACCAGGAGCTGTTCGGCGGTGCCTTTCCGGCGGCCTGCCTCTACGCCCAGCCCGACCTCCTGAAGAAGACGCCCAACACGGCGCAGGCGCTGGCGACAGGAATCGTGCGCGCCAACGAGTGGCTGCAGAAGGCATCGCCGGCCGAGGTTGCGAGTTCGGTGCCGGAGGCCTACCTGCTGGGCGACCGTGCCGTCTACGAGAAGTCGTTCCTGGGGGTCCGCGAAACGATCTCTCCGGACGGTCTGATGCCGGCGGGCGCCATGGAGAATGCCCTGAAGTTCCTCGCCGAGGGCGATCCCAAGATCGCGGCCGACATCGGCAAGATCAAGCTCGCCGATACGTGGACCAACGAGTTCGCGCAACGCGCCGGCAAGCGCAGCTAGTCCGACGTGAGCACGAGCGAGGTGCCGGCGCTGGCGCTGGCCGACATCACCTGCCGGTTTGCCGCGCGGGGCGGGGCGGGCGAGCCCTACACGGCCGTGGCCGACGCCACCCTGAACGTGGCCAAGGGCGAGTTCGTGTCGGTGGTGGGCCCGACCGGCTGCGGCAAGTCGACGTTACTCAACGTCGCGGCGGGCCTCCTCGAGCCGTCGTCGGGCACGGTCGAGGTGTTCGGCGAGAAGTTGCTGGCCGCCAACGGCGTCAACCGGCGAGCCGGCTACATGTTCCAGGCCGATGCGCTGATGCCGTGGCGGACCGGCATCGACAACGTGATCGCCGGCCTCGAATTCCGCGGCATGTCACGCCGCGAGGCCGCCGCGCAGGGCGAGGCGTGGCTGCGCCGCGTCGGGCTCGCGGGCTTCGGCGACCGCTATCCGCACCAGATGTCGGGCGGCATGCGCAAGCGGCTGGCGCTGGCACAGACGCTGATCCTGAGCCCCGACATCCTGCTGATGGACGAGCCGTTCTCGGCGCTCGACGTGCAGACGCGGCAGCTCATGGAGAACGAGCTGCTGGAGCTCTGGGCGCAGGATCGCAAGTCGGTGCTCTTCATCACCCATGACCTCGAGGAGGCGATCGCGCTCTCCGATCGGGTGGTCGTGTTGTCGGCCGGCCCGGCGACGCGGCTGATCGGCGACTTCAGGGTCGACCTGCCTCGGCCGCGCGACGTCTCGGAGATCCGCATGACGCCGGCATTCCTGGCGCTCCATCGCGAGATCTGGAGCGCCATGAAAGAGGAAGTGCTGAAGGCCTACCAGCAGCAGAAGGTGGCCTGACCATGCGGCTACGGGTCCTGCAACTGCTGGTTCTCGGACTACTCATCGCGTTCTGGTACGCCATGACGGCGCCCGGGCTGATCCCGCCCTTCTACTTCGACAAGGCCAACCGCGCGGCGTTCTTCTTCGGCGAGCCGCAGAAGGTTTTCTGGGTGGTCGTCGACTGGTTCGTGACCGGCGAGATATTCCTCCATCTCGGCATCACGCTGCTCGAGACGGCGCTCGGCTTCGTGATAGGTGCGAGCTTCGGGCTGGGCATCGGCCTCTGGCTTGCGCTGTCGCCGACCGCGTCGGCGGTCATGGATCCCTACATCAAGGGCTTCAATTCCATGCCGCGCGTCGTGCTGGCGCCGATCTTCGCTGTCTGGTTCGGGCTCGGCATCTGGTCGAAGGTTGCGCTGGGCGTCACGCTGGTCTTCTTCGTCGTGTTCTTCAACGTCTACCAGGGCGTGCGCGAGGTCAGTCCCAACCTGATCGCCAACGCGCGCATGCTGGGCGCGTCGCGCCGCCAGCTCCTGCGCTCGATCTATCTGCCGAGCGCCATGAGCTGGGTGTTCGCCAGCTTGCACAACGCCGTGGGCCTGGCCTTCGTGGGCGCCGTGGTCGGCGAGTATCTCGGCTCGGCGATGGGCGTCGGCTACCTGATCCTGCAAGCCGAAGGCACGTTCGACATCAACACGGTGTTCGCCGGCATCCTGGTGCTGACCGCCTTTGCGCTCGCCCTCGACGGCGCGGTCGGCGCCGTTGAGCGCCGCCTGATGACCTGGCAGCCGAGGGCCGGCGAGACCGAGAAGGTCTGACTACCTGCCGGTGAAGCGCGCAGCGCGCTTCTCCAGGAAGTGGGCGACGCCCTCCTTGAAGTCGGCGGTCTGGAAGGAGAGCTCCATCTCGTGGTTAGCCTGGGTCGTGGCCTCGGCGAGGGTCTGGAACTCGGCTTCCCAGAGCTGGCGCTTCATCACGGCCACCGAGCGCGGCGAGACTGTGTTGACGAGCAGGGTGGCATAGGCGCGCGTCTCGGCCATCAGCTTGTCATCGGCGATGACGCGGTTCACTAGGCCCATGGAGAGCGCCTCGGGGGCGCGGAACTTGCGCGCCGAGCACAGCAGGTCGAGCGCGGTGGGCAGGCCGACCAGCCGGGGCAGCAGCCAGGAAATGCCGTGCTCGGCGATCAGGCCGCGCTGGGCAAAGGCCGTGGTGAAGACCGCCGAATCGCCGGCGAAACGCAGGTCGGCATAGAGCGGGATCACCATGCCGAGGCCTGCTGCCGGACCGTTGATCGCCGCGATGATGAATTTCGGAATCGCCGGGAAGTACGAGTAGTTCATCTTGAATTCCGGCAGGGTACTGCCGCCGGGCAGGCCCTCCTGCGCCTTGGTCGAACGGTCGACCGAGGCGCCCGAACCGATCGCCTGCAGGCCGCCCATGTCGGCGCCCGCGCAGAAGCCGCGGCCGGCGCCGGTCAGGATGATCGCCCTGACCTCGGGATCGGCCCCCGCCTTGTGCATGGCGTCCTTGAGGTCGAAGTGCATCTGCCGCGTCCAGGCATTGAGCTTCTCCGGACGGTTGAGGGTGATCGTGCAGATGCGGTCCGCGACCTCGTAGAGGACCGTTTCATACGCCATGTGGGGGTCTCCTCCTGTGCATTCTTGTAAGTGGCATGATGGGCAAAAGGCCGCGACGATACAAATGGGACCCAATCACTACAAATGGCACCCGATAGGAGGGGGGACCGGGGGAAGCGTGGACTATGATCGTTTGGCGGACGGGGAGCGCCGTCCGACACGACGCCGAGGTCCGCAGATGAGCGCTTTCGTGATATCTTGCAGCTGTAAAGCAATGAACATGGCCGAGGTAGGAAATGGCTAAGCGCGAATTCGCCCACCCGAACGAGATGCACAAGTACGTGGGCCAGGAAATCGGGGTGAGCGACTGGGTCGAGGTCACCCAGGACAGGATCAATCTCTTCGCCGACGCGACCGGCGACCATCAGTGGATTCATGTCGATGTCGAGCGGGCCAAGAAGGACATGCCGGGCGGCAAGACCATCGCCCACGGCTACCTGACCCTCTCCCTGATCCCGATGCTCAATCACCAGATCTCGCACATCAACAACGTGCGCAACGGCATCAACTACGGCTGCAACAAGGTGCGCTTCACCAACCCGGTTCCGGCCGGTTCGAAGGTCCGCGCCCGGGCCAAGCTCCTTGCCGCCGATCCGATGGACAGGGGCGGTGTGCGGCTCACCAACCAGATCACCATCGAGATCGAGGGACAGGATCGCCCGGCCTGCGTGGCCGAGACCATGTCCATCGTCTACGGCACCTGAGGATCACCCGTTGATCAAACGCGAAGAACTCATGTCGGAGCGCATCGATCAGATCGTCGCCGATGCCCGAGCCGCCGGCTACGATTTCTTCCTCTCCTCGGAGGAGCGTGAGGCGAGCCTCAAGGAGGCGCTCGTCCGCTACAAGCCGGGCGAGGAGGCGTGGATTTTTGCCTACGGCTCGCTGATGTGGAATCCGGCGATCGAGTTCGCCGAGGTCCAGCCCTGCAAGGTCGACGGCTGGCGCCGCTCCTTCTGCTTCTGGGTGCCGCTCGGCCGCGGCACGCCCGAGTTGCCCGGCCTGATGCTGGCGCTCGAAGGCGGCGGTGCGTGCGAGGGCATGGCCTACCGCATCGCGCCCGACCAGGTGCGCAGCGAGCTTGCGATCCTGTGGAACCGCGAGATGCTGTCGGGCGTCTACCAGGCGAAGTGGGTTCCGACGAAGCTGCGCGACGGACGCACGGTTACCGCCGTGACCTTCGTCGTCGATACCGGCCATTGCCAGTATTGCGGCGACCTTCCGATCGAGCGCGCGGCCCATCACATCGCCTTCGCCGAAGGTCGCCGCGGCGCCTGCCGCGACTATCTCGCCAACACGGCCGCTCACGCCCGGGCGCTCGGCATCCACGACGCCTACCTCGAGGAGCTCGTCACGCGCGTGGCCGACCTGCGCGGCGAACACGTCGCGCCCACGGTGCCACCCAACGCGGAGATGGCCGGCGAGGCCTGAACTCGCCCGTCGGGAGCCGTCGCGCCGACCGGGATGCGGCGTAGCGGAGCCTATGACATAGTCGCTGCGTGTCCGCTCTCGTCGCCCGCTGGCTTGCGCTGCCGCCCAACCTGCGGGGAATTCTCTGGGTCGCGCTTTCGGGCCTGCTGTTCGCACTGCTCAACGTCTTCACGTTGATCCCCGCGCAGCACCTCAATTCCTATGTGATGGCGTTCCTGCGCTATCTCTTCGGCGCGCTGTTCCTGCTGCCCGTCGTGTGGCGGCTCGGCCTCTATCGTGCCGTCCGTACCAACCGGCTCGGCCTGCACATCTCGCGCGGCGCCATCCACACCGCCGGCATGATGCTGTGGTTCGTGGCGCTGCCGCTCACGACGCTGGCCGAGATCACGGCGCTCGGCTTCACCGGTCCGATCTTCGTCACCATCGGCGCCGCCCTGTTCCTCGGCGAGGACGTTCGGCTCCGGCGCTGGATCGCGGTCATCGTGGGCTTCATCGGCGCCATGATCATCATCCGGCCGGGCTTCAGCGCACTCCATCTCGGTGTGATCTGCATCCTGTTGGCCACGCCCATCTTCTCGGCGTCGAACCTGATGTCCAAGGCGCTCGCCAGCACCGACTCCGCCAACACGATCGTCATCTGGCAGAACATCGTGATCGTGATCTGCGCGGCCCCGTTCGCGATCTGGTTCTGGCAGAGCCCGGGCTGGGGTGACATCGTGTGGTTCCTGCTGGCCGGCCTTGCCGGCACCTTGGGCCACATCTGCCAGCAGCGTGGCTACCAGCTCGCCGACATCACGTTGCTGCAGCCCATCGGCTTCCTGTCGCTGATCTACAACACCGTGCTGGGCTACTTTCTGTTCTTCCAGCAACCGGACATATGGACCTTCGTCGGCGCGGCGGTGATCTTCTCCAGCGCCATGTACATCTCCCATCGCGAGGCGGTCCGGCGGGCGCAGATCAAGACAGCGGGGACGCAGGCCAATCCCGAGGCCTGACGGCCAAGGCGTCAGCCGCCCGTCACGCTCATGTGGCGGGGCACGGCGGGGCCGGTGTGGCGACGATCGATGATGAAATCATGGCCCTTGGGCTTGCGGGCGATCGCCGCGGTGATCGCCTGGTCGAGGATCTCGTCGCTCTCCGAGGCGCGCAGCGGCGCGCGCAGGTCGGCGGCGTCTTCTTGGCCGAGACACATGTAAAGCGTGCCGGTACAGGTGAGCCGCACGCGATTGCAGCTTTCGCAGAAATTGTGGGTGAGTGGCGTGATGAAGCCCAGCCGGCCGCCGGTCTCCTCGACCTTGAAGTACCGCGCCGGTCCGCCGGTGCGATAGTCGGTCTCAGTGAGCGTGAAGCGCTTGGCGATGTCGGCGCGGGCGACCGACAGCGGCAGGTACTGGTCGAGCCGTGCCTCGCTGCCGATCTCGCCCATCGGCATGACCTCGATCAGCACGAGGTCCATGCCGCGGCCGTGGCTCCACCGGATCAGCTCCTCGAATTCCATGTCGTTGACGCCGCGCAGGGCCACGGCGTTGATCTTGATGTGCAGGCCGGCCTGTTGAGCGGCGTCGAGGCCGCGCATCACCTGGTCGAGATCGCCCCAGCGCGTCAGCTCGCGGAACTTGGCCGGATCGAGCGTATCCATCGACACGTTCACGCGGCGCACGCCGATGCCCGCCAGCTCCCGGGCATACTTTGCAAGCTGGCTGCCGTTGGTGGTGAGCGTGAGCTCGTCCAGCGCACCACTCTCGAGGTGCCGGCCCAGCCCGCGAAAAAGCGACATCACGTTCTTGCGCACCAGCGGCTCGCCGCCCGTCATGCGCAGTTTCCGGACGCCACGCCGGATGAAGGCGGTGCACAGACGCTCGAGCTCCTCCAGCGACAGGACCTCGGCCTTTGGCAGGAAGGTCATGTCCTCGGCCATGCAATAGACGCAGCGGAAGTCGCAGCGGTCCGTCACAGAGACGCGAAGATATGAAATATGCCGGCCGAACGGATCGATCATGACGCCCAGATAATGGTGTTGCGGTCAGGTTACGGCAAGAGCTGCAGCAGGGCCTCGACAGTGTCGGCCTCCACCGCCGGCTTATCCCTACGAATTCGATGGATACGCGGGAAGCGCAATGCCACGCCCGATTTGTGCCGGCTCGAGCGGGCGATGCCGTCGAAGGCGACCTCGAGGACCAGCCCGGATTCGACCTCCCGGACCGGTCCGAAGCGGTTGACGGTGTGGTCGCGCACCCACTTGTCGAGCCAGCGCAGCTCCTCGTCGGTAAAGCCGAAATAGGCTTTGCCGACTGGCGCCAGCTCGCGCCCGCCGTCGGCCGCATCGCGCCAGCAGCCGAAGGTGAAATCGGAATAGAAGGAGCTGCGCTTGCCGTGTCCGCGCTGGGCGTACATCAGCACGCAGTCTGCCAGCATGGGATCGCGCTTCCACTTGAACCACGGTCCCTTGGGCCGGCCGGCCAGGTAGGCGCTGTTGCCGCGCTTCAGCATCAGTCCCTCGATGCCGTCGGCACGCATCTCCTCGCGCTGGCGGGCGAGGTGAGCCCAGTCATCGAAGTTTACCAGGGGCGAGAGGTCAAAGCGTGGACGTTCCCGGCCGGTCATCCAGCTTTCCAGCCTTGCGCGGCGCTCGTCGAACGACAGCGCCCGCAGGTCCTCGCCGGCCAGGCGCAGCACGTCATAGAGGCGCACGTGCGCCGGATGCTCCCTCAGCAGCCTGGGCGTCACGGTCTTGCGGTTCAGCCGCTGCTGCAGGTCGTTAAATGGCGCGACGACCGTCTCGCGCCGCACCAGCAGCTCGCCGTCGAACACGCCCTCGAAGTCGATGGCGTCGATGATATCCGGGAAGGCGCCCGACACGTCCTCGCCTGCACGGCTGTAGAGCCGCTTCACGCCGCCGGAAGCGGAGACCTGGACGCGGATACCGTCCCACTTCCATTCGGCGCGGAAATGCGCCGGATCGAACGTGTCGAGCTCGGCGCGGTCGATCGGATTGGCGAGCATCGGCGGCAGGAAGGCGCCACCGGCATTGCTTCGCGGCTGTGGCCCATCGCGCATCAGCCAGTCGAACAGCGGTCGATAGGGCGCCTCCAGGCCGTGCCAGACTTCTTCGACGGCGTCGACCGGCTGGTTGCCGAGGTTGGCGACGGCCTGCTTGGCGAGCCGCGCCGAGACGCCGACGCGCAGTGCACCGGTCATGAGCTTCAGCAGCGCCCAGCGGCCGGTAGCGTCGAGCGTATCGAGCCAGCGCTTCAGGATCGCCGGTGTCTGCGCGCGGGTCGCGCTCTGCAAGGTCTCGACGACCTCGCCCAAGGTCAGCGGCGGGCCGGCCGCGGGATCGGTCTCCCAGATCAGCGCCAGCGTCTCGGCGAGGTCGCCGACATAGTCGTAGGACAGGACGAACAGCTCCGCGCCGATCTTCTCCTGGCCAAAACCGCGCAGCAGCGCCGGCTTGGCGGCTGGAAAGTCGAGCCCGTCCGTCAGCGCCGCCAACGCCCAGCCGCGGTCGGGATCGGGGGCATCACGGAGATAGGTTTCGATCAGCCGGAGCTTGGCAGTACGCGCCGGCTCGAAGGACAGCGAATCGAGAAGTCGGGCGAAGGCCTGCATGGCTCAGGCGCCTTCTTCCTCGCGACCGGCAAGGTGCAGCGCCTCGGCGTCGATGCCGAGGCCGCGCGCGTGGTGGACCAGCGCGTCCTCGCGGCCGTGCGTCACCCAGACTTTCGGGGCGCCGACATCCCTGAGCGTCTGCGTCAGCTCCGGCCAGTCGGCGTGGTCGGAGATGATCAGCGGCAGCTCCGCGCCGCGCTGGCGGGCGCGGGCTCGCACGCCCATCCAACCCGAGCAGACGGCCGCGACGGGGTCGGCAAAGCGCCGCGACCAGCGGTCGGCGATGGCCGATGGCGGGCAGAGCACGATGGCGCTCTTGAAGGTTTCGAGGATGGCGTCCGAGACCGGCGCCACGTCGCCGAGGTCGACGCCATGGTCCTGGTAGAGCTTGCAAAGCGGCAGCAGGCTGCCGTGCAACCAGATGCGCCCGCCGTAGCCTGCCTGGCGCAGCAGCCGGATCACCCTCTGGCACTTGCCCAGCGCGTAGACGCCCACCAGATGAGTCCGCTCGGGAAAGGTGGCGACAGAGCGCAGCAGCTTAGCAATCTCGCCGGAATCGGAGGGGTGATTGAAGACGGGCAGGGCGAACGTCGCCTCGGTGATGAAGACGTCGCACGGCACAGGTTCGAATGGTGGGCAGGTAGGATCGGGCCGGCGCTTGAAGTCGCCCGACACGACGATGCGCTGCCCCTTGTATGCAAGCACGGCTTGCGCCGAGCCCAGGATATGGCCGGCCGGGGCAAGGCTCACGTCGACCTCGCCGATCCGCACGCTTTCGCCGTACTTCAATGGCTGCTGGGCGGTGTCGGGCATGTCCTGGAAGCGGGCACGCATGATCGCCAGCGTTTCTGGCGTGGCCAGCGCACGGCGATGACCTGGCCGGGCATGGTCGCCATGGCCGTGGGTGATCACGGCGCGGCCGACGGCCACGGCGGGGTCGACATAGAAGTCGCCGGGCGCACAATAGAGGCCGCGCGGGGTCGGGTAGAGCCAGGCCCGCGGATTCGAAGGAGTGGGATCGATTGTGTCGGTTGTCATTGAGCGCGATGCATCCTACCCGGCTGATATGGGTCTTCCCGACCTGTTTTCACGCTGGTTCGAGAGTCGCGGCTGGACGCCGCGGCCGCACCAGCTCGCGCTCGTCGACCTCGCCCGCAAGGGCCGAAGCGCCCTGCTGATTGCGCCGACCGGCGGCGGCAAGACCCTGGCGGGCTTCCTGCCGTCGTTGATCGAGCTCACGGAGCGTCGGCTGGCCGGCCAGGATATCGCCCACAAGAAGGGCCAGGGCGAACTGCACACGCTTTACATCTCGCCGCTCAAGGCGCTGGCGACCGACATCCGCCGCAACCTCGAGCAGCCGATCGCCGAGATGAGGCTGCCGGTCCGTGCCGAGAGCCGCACCGGCGACACGCCGCAGAGCCGTCGCCTCCGCCAGCGCGAACGGCCGCCCGACATGCTGATGACCACGCCGGAGTCGCTGGCGCTGCTGCTCTCCTACCTCGATGCTGCGAAGTTCTTCGCAAGCCTCAGGTGCGTGATCATCGACGAGCTGCACGCCTTCGCCACGACCAAGCGCGGCCACCATCTGGCGCTTTGTCTGGCGCGCCTGGCGACGCTCGCGCCGCAGGCACGCTTCGTCGGCCTCTCCGCCACGGTGGCCGATCCGCCGGCGCTGGCCGACTTCCTGAAGCTGCGCGACCACGACACGGTCGAGATCGTGACGGGCGAGCCCGGCGCGCCGCCCGTGGTCAGCATCCTGGACGTTCAGGAGCGCATCCCGTGGGGCGGCCACATGGGCCGGCACGCGGTGCCGGAGATCTACAACGTCATCCGCCAGCACAAGACCTCGATCGTCTTCGTCAACACGCGCGCCCAGGCCGAGCTCGCCTTCGACGCGCTGTGGCGGATCAACGAGGACAACCTGGCGATCGGCCTGCATCACGGCTCGCTGGCCGTCGAGCAGCGCCGCAAGGTCGAGGCGGCGATGGCGGCGGGCAAGCTGCGCGCTGTGGTGGCGACCTCCTCGCTCGACCTCGGCATCGACTGGGGCGACGTCGATCTCGTGGTGCAGATGGGTGCGCCGAAAGGTGTGAGCCGCCTGATGCAGCGTATCGGCCGCGCCAACCACCGGCTCGACGAGCCGAGCCGCGCCATGATCGCGCCGGCCAACCGCTTCGAGGTGCTGGAGTCGCTCGCGGCCCTCGAAGCGGTCGAGGCGCGCGAACTCGACGGCGATCCGCCGCGGCCGCCCTGCCTCGACGTGCTGGCGCAGCACATCGTGGGCACCGCCTGCGCCCAGCCGATCGACCGCGAGGCCTTCTTCCACGAGGTGCGGTGCGCCCAGCCCTACCGCGACCTGCCGCGCCAGGATTTCGACGACACGTTCGATTTCGTGGCGACCGGCGGCTACGCACTCGCCGCCTACGATCGCTGGCACCGGCTGAAGAAGCTGCCGGACGGACGCTGGATGCTGGCCTCGCCGCTGGTGGCCAAGCAGTTCCGCATGAATGTCGGCACCATCGTCGAGCTGCCGCTCCTCAAGGTGAGGCTGCGGCGCGGGCCGGTGCTGGGCGAGGTCGAGGAAGCCTTCGTGCAGGGCCTCGTGCCAGGCGACACGTTCGTCTTCGCCGGCCGCCTGCTGCGCTTCGAGGGTGTGAAGGAGCTGGCGGCGATCTGCTCGCCGGCGACCGGCGGCGATCCCAAGGTGCCGGCCTATGGCGGCGGGCGCCTGCCGCTCTCGACCTTCCTCGCCGACCGCGTGCGCGGCATTCTGGAGGATCCGTCGCGGCATCCCAAGCTGCCGGCCGAGGTGCGCGAATGGCTGCGCATCCAGGCCTGGCGCTCGACCTTGCCGGGCGGCGACAAGCTCCTCATCGAGGGATTCCCGCGCGGCGGCAAGCAGTTCGTCGTCGCCTACTGCTTCGAAGGCCGGAACGCCCACCAGACGCTGGGCATGCTGCTGACCCGCCGCATGGAGCGCATGGGGCTCAAGCCGTTGGGCTTCGTCGCAACCGACTACGTGCTTGGCCTCTGGGGCCTGCGTCCGCCGACCAAGGCACAGCTCGACCAGCTCTTCGACGAGGACATGCTGGGCGACGACCTCGAGGCGTGGATGGACGAGTCGACCATGCTGCGGCGCTCGTTCCGCAACGTCGCGGTGATCGCGGGCCTGATCGAGCGGCGCTTCCCGGGCGAGGAGAAGTCGCGCCGGCAGGTCACGTTCAGCTCCGACCTGATCTACGACACGCTGCGCCAGCACGAGCCTGGCCACATCCTGCTGCGGGCAACGCGCCAGGACGCGGCGTGGCAGCTCGCCGACCTGAAGCGGCTGGGCGAGCTGCTGAAGCGCGCCAAGGGCCGCATCGAGTACCGCAGGCTCGACCGCATCTCGCCGCTCGCCGTGCCGGTTCTGCTCGAGATCGGCCGCGAGCGTGTGCTCGACGGCACGGCCGAGGACGAGCTGCTCGACATCGCCGCCCAGGAGCTGATCGACGAGGCGACGCGGCTCTAGCGGGCTCAATGGAAGTCGCGCGAGGCGATCCTGATCTTCGGCCGGTCGAGGACGATGCGGCTGCGATCGTAGCCCGGCTTGTCTTCGGTCCGGGCAGGCGCGCTGCTGCTCGACCGGTGGCGGGTGGCGTTGGCCTCGGCGACCTTCACGCGGCGGTCGCCGGGATCGCTGCGGACCTCGTCGCCGCGGCCCTGGGTCAGATGGAGCGTGTCGAGCACGGAGATCGAATCGAGCTCGGCAGAGAGATCCCACAGCTCCTCGGCGACGAGGTGGATGACGACATAGTCGCCTTCGCCTTCACGCTGGATCCTGCCGCGCACGCCCATCAGGCGCGCGCCCATGACGATGCGGCGATGCGCCTCGAACACCTTGGGCCAGACCACGAGGTTGGCGATGCCCGCCTCGTCCTCGATGGTGACGAACACCACGCCCGAGGCGGTGCCCGGTCGCTGGCGTACCAGCACGAGGCCGGCCAATGAGAACACGTCGCCGTTCCTCGACGCCTTCAGGACGGCCGTGCTGGAAATGCCGCGGGCCGCGAAGGTCGCGCGCAGCAGGGCGAGCGGATGCGAGCGCAGCGTCATGGCGAAGCTGCCGTAATCGTCGACCACCTGCTCGCCGAGCGTCAGGGCGGGCAGGGTGACGGAAGGCTCGGGATCGGGCGTGCGGTCGAGCAGCGGCAGGGCGACGTCGGAGAAGCCGCGCACCGCCCACAGCACGTCGCGCCGCGAGAGGCCGAGCGAAGCGAAGGCGTCGGCGCGGGCGAGCGCCACGATCTGACGCTTGGTGAGGCCGGCACGCCGCCACAGGTCGGCGGGATCGCGATAGGGCGTGGTGCGCTGCGCGACCATGCGGTCGACGTCGGCCTCGGAGAGGCCCTGCACCTGACGCAATCCCAGACGAAGCGCGCAGCGATTGCTTTGACCGGGCTCCAGCGTGCAATCCCAGGCGCTCGCGTTGATGTCGGGCGGCCGCACCTCGACGCCGTTCTCCTGGGCGTCGCGTACGAGCTGGGCGGGCGCGTAGAAGCCCATGGGCTGGGAGTTGAGCAGGGCCGCCGCGAAGACCTCGGGGTAGTAGTGCTTCACGTACGAGGAGTCGTAGACCAGGATCGCGAAGCTCGCGGCATGGCTCTCGGGGAAACCGTACTCGCCGAAACCCTCGATCTGCCTGAAGCAGCGCTCGGCGAAGTCACGCTCGTAGCCGTTGTTCACCATGCCTTCGATGAAGGGCGCCTTGAAAAGATGGATGGTCCCGTTGTGGCGGAACGTCGCCATGGCGCGGCGCAGGCGGTCCGCTTCCTCAGGCGCGAAGCCCGCGCCCACGATGGCAATCTGCATCGCCTGCTCCTGGAACAGCGGCACGCCCAGGGTCCGCTTCAGGACGACCTCGAGCTCGGGCTTGGGATAGACGACGGCGTCGGGATTTGCCCGATTCTTCAGGTAGGGATGAACCATGCCGCCCTGGATGGGGCCCGGCCGCACGATCGCGACCTCGACGACGAGATCGTAGTACTTGCGGGGCCGGAGTCGCGGCAGCATCGACATCTGCGCCCGGCTCTCGACCTGGAAGACGCCGACCGATTCACCCCGGCAGAGCATGTCGTAGACCGCCGGATCCTTGGCATCCATGCCGAGCGTCAGCTTCTCGCCGTAATGCTTCTCGATCAGGTCGAAGCCCTTGTGCAGCGCCGTCAGCATGCCGAGCGCCAGCACGTCGACCTTGTAGATGCCCAGCACGTCGAGATCGTCCTTGTCCCACTCGATGACGGTGCGGTCCTCCATGGCCGCGTTCTGGATCGGCACCAACTCGTCGAGCCGGTCCTCGGTCAGGACGAAGCCGCCGACATGCTGGGAGAGATGACGCGGGAAGCCGCACAGGGCGGACGACAGCTCGAGCGCTAGCATCAGGTGCGGGTCCGTCGGATCGAGGCCCGCTTCGAGGACATGATCGATCTTCACGCCGCTCGACCCCATGCCCCAGACCGTGTCGGCCATCACGCCCACCGTGTCGGGCGAGTGGCCGAGCGCCTTGCCGACCTCGCGGATGGCGCTGCGGCTCCTGAAGGAGATTACTGTCGCTGTGAGTGCGGCGCGCGAGCGGCCTTTCGTATCGTATATCCATTTGATCACTTCCTCGCGCCGCTCGTGCTCGAAATCGACGTCGATGTCGGGCGGCTCGTCGCGGGCATTCGACAGGAAGCGCTCGAACAGCACGTCGGTCTTGTCGGGATCCACCGAGGTGACGCCGAGGCAGTAGCAGACGGCAGAGTTGGCGGCCGAGCCTCGCCCCTGGCAGAGGATGCCCTTGCTGCGGGCGTACTGGACGATCTCGTGCACCGTCAGGAAGTAGGGGGCGATGCCCTTGTTCCGGATGAGCTCGAACTCGTGGCGGATCGTGTTGGCGATCTTGTCCGGCACGCCTTCGGGATAGCGCCATCGGGCGCCGTCCCAGGTGAGACGGGCGAGCTTGTCCATCGGCGTCTCGCCGCCTTCGTAGAGGACCGGGTACTGGTAATCGAGCTGGCGCAGCGAGAAGCTGCAGCGCCGCACGATCTCCTGCGTGGCCACGATGGCGTGCGGATGGCGGCGGAACAGGCGCGCCATCTCCGTGCCGTCCTTGAGGTGGCGCTCGGCGCTGGCGAAGCGGCGAAAGCCCAATTCGGCGACGGTGCAGCCGAGCCGGATGGCTGTCACCACGTCCTGCAGTGCGCGCCGTTCGGGTGTGTGATAGTGCACGTCGTTGGTGGCGACGAGCTTCACGCCCATCTCGTGGGCGAGGTCGTCGAGCTGCACGAGGCGGCGCGCATCGTCGCCGCGATAGAGCATCGTGCCCGCGAGATAGCAGCGGTCGCCGAACAGCCGGGCGAGCGCGCGCAGGCGCTCGCGGAAGGCGGGATCCTCGGGCCGGCGCGGCGGCAGGACGATGGCGATGAGCCCGTCCGCGTATCCGGCGAGGTCGTCGAAGACGATGTCGCACTGGCCCTTGTCGGCGCGGCGGTTGCCCAGCGTCAACAGGCGCGAGAGGCGTTTGTAGGCGTCGAGGTCGGTCGGATAGGCGAGCAGCGAATAGCCGTCGCGCGTCTCGAGGTGGCTGCCGACCAGCAGCTTGATCCGGTCGGGATCGGTCTTCTTCTCGGCCCTGGCGGCGGCGAAGGCCCGCACGACGCCGGCCAGCGTGTTGCGGTCGGTGATGCCGATGGCGGTGTGGCCGAGCTCGATCGCCCGTTCCACCAGCTCGGCCGGATGCGAGCCGCTGCGCAGGAAGCTGTAGTTGGTCGTGACCTGGAGCTCGGCGTAGTCCATGGGATCCTTGGGCCCCTACATCCCGGCGAGCTCGTGCACGCGGGCGAGCGGGATGCCGCGCAGGTCGATGCCCTCGATCTTGAGCGCCTGCAGGAAGGTCTCGTCGGTGCTGACCAGCGGCGCCGACGCAGCCTCGGCGCAGGCGGCATAGAAGCAGTCGTGCACCGGCCGCCCGCACTGCAGGGCGATGGCGAAGGCGCGGTTGCGCAGGCGCGGCGACTCCACGAAGGCTGAGATGAAGGAGGGCAGCGCGATGTTGCGCACGATGGGCTCGGCCTGCTCGGCCGTGATCTCGCCGCGCGTCGTCTTCTTCCAGGCGAGCTCGGCCACGCCCGCAATCAGGATGTCGGGCGCGATCAGCTCATGCCTGTCGACCAGCAGCGCGCGCGCCTGCGGCCGCAGCGGCTCCTCGACAAACCATTTGATGGCGACACCCGGATCGACGACGACGATCACGGCGCACCTCCGGCGCAGGCGAGCCGGCCACTGTCGGTCTGCGGCACGCCGGCCGGCGTCATGGCGGCGATGCGGTCGGCCTCGGCAAGCGCGTCGAGCACCAGCGGCTGGCGCGAGGTGAGGACCAGGAGATCGCGCAGATCGGCCTCGAGCGAGCGGCCCTTGGTGCGGGCGCGCGCTTTCAGGCGCTCGATGACGGCATCGTCGAGGCCGCGGATGGTGAGCGTGTTACGGTACTTCTTCATCGTCTCCCCCCTCGTCCTGTCAGGCGCAGAAGCCGTGGAGGAACCAGCGGGCGGTCGGCTGGCCGTTGGCGGCGAGCCTGTAAGGCCCGTCGCGGAACAGCCAGAAGCGGCCACCGTCGTCGTCCTCGACACGGTAGTAGTCGCGCACCGGCGGAACGTCGTTGGCCGGCGGCCGGCTGCCGTCGGGCCTGGGCCGCCACCATTCGTCGGCAATCCGCTCCGGTCCGTCGGCGCGCACGATGCGGTGCGCGTGCCGGCGCCAGTGGAAGACCGAGGGCGGGTCGTCGGGCACGAAGGCGGTGACGTCGACCGGCTCGGGTCGCTGCAACAGCCGCGTCGGCCGCGCGCCCTTCATGCCGCCGACGCGCCGCCATGCTCCGCGGGAAGCAGGCTTCGACGAGACGGCGGCGGCAACCTGCACGCGCTCGGGCAGGTGACTGTCGTGTGGCAGGAGCCGCACGACGTTCTCGGCGCCGAGACGCAGCGCCAGCCGGTCGGCGAGGTCGATGGTGCCGTCGGCGCCGGCCGGCACGGCGGGCGCGTCCTGGTCGGGCAACGCATCCTGCGTGCCGCTCCACGCCTCGACCTCGGGGGCGGCGAGGATCATCAGCTCCACGCCGAAGCCGGGATCGAGCTCGCCGAGCTTCTCCTCGAAGAGCTTCATCAGTTTCGGGTTGTCGCGGTTGGGCCGGCTGGTGCCGATCGAGGTGCGGTCGACCGAGCCGTCGACGCGATAGAGCGCGATCTCGAGCCGGCGCGCGCCGACGCCCGCCCGCTCGAACTGGCGGCAGAGCGCGGCGAGCAGGCGGCTGGTGGCGGCGGCGATGTCCTCGGGCCGGCCGATCGGCTCGACGAAGGCGAGCCGCGTGCGGAAGGCGGGCGCGGCGCGGCGCGGCTCGATCGGCTCGCCGAGCGTGCCCAGCGCCTGATCGAGGCGGACGAGCGGCTGGTCGCCGAAGCGGCGGGCGAGCGGCGCGCGCGGCATGGGATAGAGATCGCCGATGCGCCGCAGGCCAAGCTTCAGGAACGTCTCGAGGATCGGCGCGTCGAGCCGCAGCCCCTCGACCGGCAGCGCCGCCAGGGCGGCGCGCTGGCCATGGCGCGGGCAGAAGAGGTCGGCCTGGCGTTCGGCGAAGCGCGCCAGCGCCCACGCGGCACCTGCGGTGTCGGCCATCGCGGCGCGGCAGGAGAGATCGTGGCGCGCGAGCCGTGTGACCAGGTCGGCGAGCAGCGCCCGCTCGCCCGCCTCGCCGTCACCGAAGAGGTGGCTGCAGCCCGTGACGTCGAGCAGGAGGCCTGCATCGCCGCCGAAGCCGCCGGCGCTGCAGGATTCGGCACCCTCCTCGGCGAGCGCGCCGCCCAGCGGATCGATCGCCACCCAGGGCGTGTAGCGGTCGCACCAGTTGGCGATCGTCTCGACCAGGCGGCGGTCGGCCTGCGGCTCGCCCGCGGTCGTGACGAGATCGGGCAGCAGGGCGCGGGCGTCGGCCAGCCGCATGTGCGTGCGCAGGCCCGCGGCGCGGGCGTGGCCGTTGACGGCCGCGAGGCGCGGGCAGCCATCGCGCCACACAACGGTGGCGGCCGACCTATCCAGCCAGTCGCTCTTCGAGGAACGCGCCAGGCGATCCGTGGACAGCTTGGGGAACCACAGCGAGACAATGCGTTTCATCGTTCCACTCCACGAGCCAGGATGGGATTTCAGCGGCGGACGGCGAGCCGAAGCGGTTGCGCCGCAATTCGAGGCGCCAGCGCGGAGCGCCGACGTCGGTGAGGCCCGGCGTCGAGCGCGACGGCGCGGAAGAAAGGCGCCAGCGCGTCGCGCACACGCTTTGCGGCGGCGCGGGTTGCGAACGCAGCAGCAGCGCGGGCACGCCGTTCTTCTCGGCGGCGAGCGACAGGCGGCGGCCGGCGGTGGGATCGGCGGCGCGCGTCTCGCCCACGACGGCGGCGATGCCGGGGCAGCGCAGCCCTTCCTCCATCGCCCAGAAAAGATCCTCGTCGCGCGACGCGGTGACCATCAGCAGCCGCGCCGGATCGAACCAGGCGGCGAGGGCCGGGGCATAGGGCGGGGCATCGAAGGTGCCGGTCGGCCTGCGGCACCACAGGATGGTGCCGGGACCGAAGCGGCCGAGCAGATGGGCGGCGAAACCCAGCGCGGCGCCATCATGCGGGGCCACCCGGCCGGAGGGGGCGGGACCCGCCTCGATCTCGTGCAGGGCGCCCGTCAGCAGCCCGCCTTCGGAGAGCAGGGCGTCGACGGCGGCCAGGCCCGTGGGCACCGCGGCGGCGCGGCCGCTCCTCTGGACGCTGTGGGCGCGCTCCAGCCGGCGCACCTTTTCGCGCAAGGCCGCCGGGACCGGGGTCACCCGGTCGTTGGCGGCAGGAGGAGCAAAGGTATTCGGGGAAATGACGGACATCGCCCCCTCGTCGGGCCTGGAACGCGTTGGGGATAATATGTTCTTGTTTTGTTCTATTTGCTTCCAAACGAAGAGTCAACGGGAGAGGCAGCCGTGGACTTGGTTACGGAGAGCGTAACCATTACGATATATGTAACCAAGGCGGTGACGGTGATCGTCTCTTTTGCCGACAAGCTTACGGCTTCGATTTTCGCCGGGTATCAGCCGCGCAAAGGAATCTCACCCCGCCTTGCCACCGAGGCTCTGGCAAAGATGCAGCAACTCCACGCCGCTGCCGCTCTGACGGATTTGCGGTCCCCGCCGGGAAACCGGCTCGAGGCCTTGAAAGGCGATCGGCGCGGGCAGTTCAGCATTCGTGTCGACCGGCAATGGCGCCTCTGCTTCCGCTGGCACGACAACCATGCCCACGACGTCGAACTTGTGGATTATCACGACTAGGAGAACCCCATGACCATCCGTCGCGAAGACATCGAGGCCGGCCGGATCGATTTCTCAGACGTCGCCGGGCCGGAGCGGCTGCCATTCACCCATCCCGGCACGATGCTTGCGAAACACCACCTCAAGCCGTTGGGCATCACGCCTTATCGACTGGCCAAGGACATCAAGGTGCCGCTCAACCGCATCACCGCGATTCTCTCCGGCAAACGCGGCATAACGCCGGACACGGCGTTGCGTCTGGCACGCTACCTCGGAACGACCTCGGCCTACTGGATGAATCTCCAGGCCCACTACGACCTCGAAACGACCCGTCGCCGCAGCGAGCGGCGCATTCATGCCGATGTGACGCCGCTTGCCGCCTGAAGGAGGTTCGGATGACCCTTCGATTTTCGATCGCCGCGCTCTGCGCCACGGCCCTTGCCCTGCTGGCCGGGCCGGCGCTGGCGCGCTGCTCCAAGAACCTCGTTCTCCTGGGGCCCGGCGTGCAGGTCGCCTCGCTCGACGGCGCGCCGATGGCGGCGGGCAGCGCGAGCCGCGCCACCATCACCTTCCTCGGCCATTCGAGCTTCGAGATCGACACGCCGCAGGGCGTGCGCGCCATCACCGACTACAACGGGCTGAACGGCTTCGGCCGCAAGCCCGACATCGTGACGATGAACAACGCGCACTCCACGCACTACACCGACCATCCCGAGGACGGCATCGCCTACGTGCTGCGCGGCTGGCCGAGCGAGCCCGGCCAGAGCGAGGCCAAGCACAATGTCGAGCTCAAGGACCTCAAGGTGGCGAACGTGCCGACCAACGCCCGCGACTGGGGCGGCGGCTCGGCCCGCATCAACGGCAACTCGATCTTCGCCTTCACCATCGGCGACCTCTGCATCGCCCATCTCGGCCATCTGCATCACCGGCTCACCAGGGAGCACCTCGACGAGCTCGGCCGCATCGACGTGCTGATGGTGCCGATCGACGGCGCCTACACGGTGGGCCTGCCGGTGATGGTCGAGGTCATCCGCCAGATCCAGCCGAAGATCGTGCTGCCCATGCACTACTGGGGCCGCGGCCAGGTCAACCGCTTCGAGGAGCTGATGGCCGACCAGGACGCGGTGTTCGTCTGGCCCGACAGCCGCACCGTCGAGGTCGCCCACGACACGCTCCCGGAGAAGCTCACGGTCATGGTCGTGGGCGGCAACGGCGGCGATTGACTGCCTAAGTTGCAGTACACGCCGGCGATAGGAAATTCGGCTCTCCGCACGCCGAAGAGCCAACAAATTCAGGGCGTTACGCCCGAACAAGCGTACACCAAGATGTAACGCTTTCTGTGCCCGGTATGTCTCCGGAATCGATCCGATGCCGATTCCACAAGGCTTTTCCTCGACTCGCGTCGTTGTTCGTTGCTACACGGCCCGGCGCG